>OBWM01000013.1_pt1 | contig 161816 bp, 138 predicted proteins | sample 1538041 | NCBI WGS metagenome assembly OBWM01 (sample SAMEA2580049, study PRJEB22360) | human gut metagenome | biome: human gut; feature: human-associated habitat; material: faeces | place: Denmark | collected 2008/2010
TTTAATAATGTCCCCCTGCGGGGGAGATATACTTTTGCGCTTAGCAGCGCACAATTTTCAGCATATTATCAACGGAAGCGTCCACACCTCCACTTCTGACAATTTCCGCACGTTCCCCAAATGCTGCCACTAATTCCTGCTGTTCTTCACTTGGCTTTAACACTTCATTGATATATTCTGCTTCCGGCACGGGTAAATGTAGCATATCTGCAGTCTGAATATCCGCACTTTCTTTAAAAAGAGAGATCAATTCCGGAAGATTGAAAAAACGGGCAAACCGTGTTTTTGCACGATAGCCCGTTCCTTCCGGTGACAACTCCACTGCTGTCACCGTTTCCCCAAAAGTTGCTGCCCAAGAATCAAAATGTCCCAACTGCAACTTTTGCAAAGTATCATATTGTAAATACCGCATAATCGTATATAGTTCCGTCATACTATTCGAAACGGGAGTTCCTGTGGCAAAAGTAACACCCTTTCCTCCCGTCAGTTCGTCCATGTATCTGCATTTCATAAACATATCTGAGCTTTTCTGTGCGTCAGTCTGTGCAATTCCTGCAATATTCCGCATTTTTGTATAAAGGAACAAATTTTTATAAAAGTGACTCTCATCTACAAACAGTCTGTCTACCCCTAACTGCTCAAATGTCACTACATCATCTTTTCGGGTATCATCGTTTAATTTTTCCAGTCTTTTCTCCAGACCTTTTCTCGTTCTTTCCATCTGTTTTATGGTATAACGTGGGCTGTCATCACTTTGTGCTTCTTCGATTGCCAGCATAATTTCTTCTATCTGCTGTTCAATCATTGCTATCTGACGCTCTTTTGACAGTGGGATACGCTCAAACTGGCTGTGTCCAATGATAATTGCATCGTAATCTCCTGTGGCAATCCGAGAACAAAATTTCTTTCGGTTCGCTGGCTCAAAATCCTTCTTTGTAGATACCAGCACATTGGCTCCCGGATATAACCGGAGGAAATCACTTCCCCATTGTTCTGTCAGATGATTCGGTACAACATAAAGATTTTTCTGAGAAAGACCAAGCCGCTTACTTTCCATTCCCGCTGCGATCATCTGGAAGGTTTTTCCAGCCCCTACGCAGTGTGCCAGCAATGTATTTCCTCCATACAATACATGAGCTACTGCATTTTTCTGATGTGGCATCAGCGTGATTTCCGGTGTCATTCCTACAAATTGAATATGACTTCCATCATATTCTCTGGGACGGATACTGTTAAAAATCTCATTATATTTCTTACACAAGGCTTCCCTTCGGTCTATATCACGAAAAATCCATTCTTTAAAGGCTTCTTTAATCATATCCTGCTTTTGCTGCGCCAGCATGGTTTCTTTCTTATTTAATACCCTGTGTTCTCCGTCAGCGTCCTGTATGGTATCATAAATCTTCGTATCCCGCAGATTTAACGCATCTTCCAGCAAACGATAGGCATTTGCACGGGCTGTTCCATAAGTAGCAGTTACCCTCGTATTCCCATACGTATCCAACGATTTCCCTGAAATATTCCATTGTCCGTTTACCGGGGCATATTTTACTTCAATCCGACTTCCAAGATAATAGTCTGGTGTCTGAAATAGTTCTCCCATAAACTCAGTAATATAATCTGCGTCCACCCACGTTGCACCAAGTCGGATTTCAATTTCTGAAGCTTCTAATTCTTTGGGCTGCACTTTTTCAAGTGCCTGCACATTCACCTGATAGCGATCCTGATTTTCAGCAAATTGTTTTGCCACTTCCAGCTTTACCCGGACATTCCCTGATAAATATTCATCTGAAGTTTCCCACTTTTCCGTTAATGGATTTTGAAAAATAACCCCTGTTAATTCTTCAATAATCTCTGTCTCCGGCTTTCCTGTCAGTTCTGTCATAAAGGGCAAGTCTATTTTGGCACGTTCTGCCAAAGACAAGGCAAGCGCTTCGCTTGCAGTGTCCACACGCTCTACTGGTTCTGCTTTTCGGATTGTACGCTTATGAAAAATATCTGCTTTTCTTTTTAACTGCCCTTCTTCGTCTAAAAATTCCAGAGAAGCAAGCAGACAATAACTGCTGTCCTGTGAAAAAGCCCGACGGTTTGCAGTGCTGTTGAGCAGTCCATATTTCTCTGTAAAAGTATCATAGGTTTGATTTAATTCCTTTTGAAGATTCTTGATTTCCTCCTCACTGGCATCTTCCATCTGGCTGTCAATCAACTTTCTGGTAATATCCCGAATTTCTATCATGCCTAAGACACGTTCTGTTGTCACAGCAGGTAAATCCATACGGTTCATTCTGGAATTTTCCCGATAGTACACCTGTTTTCCAACCTTTGCAAAACTAAAATTCTTCACGGACGGATCAGCCAAAATGGAGTCTTCTGTTTCATTTAAGTCCAATTCGTCAAATTCTCTGACTGTAATCTGCCCTTGAATAAAAGGAATAACCTCTTTTAACTGTTCTTCCAAAGAATTTTGTTTTCTCGGCTTTACTGTAACTTCCATTCTTCCATACTGATTACTTTCAAGTACAAAGTCCCCCAACACCATTTCCGGATGTTCTACAAAATAAGAATTGATTTTATATCCCTCTTCTGTTTCTCCCACTTCCACCCAAGAAGGCTTCTGCAGCACTGCCCGATCCCGTTTTTGGAAAAATAAAATATCGGATACCACATCTGTTCCGGCATTTTTGCGAAACGCATTTTCCGGCAAACGGATTGCACCTAATAAGTCTGCTTTCTCAGCAAACTGCAATCGCACTTTTTCACTCTCTTTATCCATCGTCCTGCTGGAAGTGATCACTGCTACTACACCTCCGGGACGTATCAAATCTAAGGACTTTGCAATAAAATAGTCATGAATCATCAGAGAATACTTATCATATTTTCGGTCTGATACCTGATAATTTCCAAATGGCACATTGCCAATCACACAATCAAAAAAACTTTCCGGATATTCTGTTTTTTCAAATCCCTTTACCTCTATTCGGTTCTTTTGATAAAGCTGACCTGCAATCTTTCCAGAAATCGGATCTAATTCTACGCCATACATCTGAATGTTCTGCATACTCTCCGGCACAAGCCCCATAAAGTTTCCCACACCACAGGAAGGCTCCAGTACATTTCCCGTAGATAATCCCATATTTTCTAAAATCTGATACATGGCTTTGATCACCGTAGGCGGTGTATAAAAAGCATTCAACGTAGAAGATCGTGCCTCTTTATATTCACTTTCACTCAACAAACCTTTTAGTTCCTGATATTCCTGACTCCACTCTTCTTTTCTGTCATCAAATGCCGCTGAAAGACCACCCCAGCCAACATATCTGGATAGAATTTCCTGTTCTTCCGGTGTTGCCAAACGGTTTTCTGCTTCCAGCTTTTTTAATAAAGAAATTGCCTCTATATTTCCACGAAACTTTTCTTTTGGACTCCCAACTCCCAACGCATCGTCTGTAATCCGAAAGTTATTCCGTTCTTCTGCGTGTTCTTTCTGCTGTGGAATGGTATCTTCTTTTGTTTGATTTCGTTTTTGTGGAACAGCCGTTATAATTTCTCCATCTGTACCTATCACATCTATCGTATCGGCAACTTCGTTATCAGGCTGTGATAAGTTTGGTTCTTCCAATTTTTCCATACCAAATGGCTCTTCCTGTATAAAATCAAACAGGGATAATTGTTGATTTCCACTCTCAATAGATATTTCTTTTTGCCGCTCTGGAAACAGCGTATACGTCCCTTCTATATACTGATGAAGAATTGCAAGGGTTTCCACACGCTTTTCATAATTCTCAAATTCTAAAGGTAAGGCAGCAAGGGCTTCGTCCATTTTTTTAACCAGTTCTTCCGCTGTTTCTTCCTGCTCTAACAGAAGTGGTAACTCCTGTCTTTCTTCTTCCCCAAAAAAACTGTCTGAAAATGGACGTTCAATCTCCTTTGGAAGTCGATAATAAAAGGAAACAATACGGTTCGCCATCTGTTCCCTCTCATAAAAGGGCATTCTTGTATAATCTTCCGCCTTTAAATAAAAATCCTGATCAATCAAAAACTCAATACGCTTTGCCACCTGTGTCCATTTCAAAAATACTGTAGCCTCCGGGTGGCTATAAGAACCTCTTTCCAGCTTTAATCCTTTACTATCGTAATCCGCATGAGAGTGATCTGCACCGGAAAGGGCATGACTTCTTCCACCAATTCCATAACTTTCCTTTACAAAATCCGCTTTCTCTCTTTCGCTTTTGTCCTGAATAAAAAAAGCATAGGTACTAAGCCTTCCATCACGATAAGAGCCGCCACCAGCTAAAAATGTATCAATCTCATCTTGTGTAATAAAAATGGGATGTTTCTCCCAAGCAAACCCTTCCCTTGCCTGATAAGGAACTGCCTCTTTTGCAAATTTTTGAAACTGTTCTAGAACTTTGTCCGGACGATAAAAATGAAAGCGCATGATTTCTTTATCCTCTTGGTAACACTCTGCCAGTGCTTCCAATCGCTCATTCAAATCTGCCAAATACCCCGGCTGCTCCAGTAATGCACATACCTTTTCTGTAACCGTCGGAAAGGTATTGTGGAATACTTCTGTATCTTCAAATACCAGTTCTGCAATGCCCTCTGCCATATCCCGTTCCATATAGATCAAAGCGTCTGCATGTTCTTTCAGCGCATTTTCTCTCGCAGCATCTAAGACAACCTGTGGTGCATACTCCCCCTGTCTGAGCAACTGGTGTATTCTTCCACTGACTTCCTCCCAAGATAAGAATGCTTTATCTAATACATGATCACGTACCGTATTCCCCACTGCAATCTGCATACCTAATTCATCATACCAGACAGCATACTCCCTTCCTGAAATCTGTAAACCGATACCACCTTTTCCATACTCTTTTTGGACAAATTCTGTATACGCTTCTTCTGGCTGTTCAATCATAAAATTATAGATGAGCCGTAAATGACTTCCTTTCCGGTTTCCTCCATAGCGCAATACTTCATCTACAACTTCTGCCGGAATTGTCACTTCTTTTGCATAAAGAGCAGCCTGTCTTTCTTCAATTTCACGAATCTGTTTTTCTACGGGAGGTAATTGGGGCAAAGAAAGAGCAGAGGCAATTTCTTCCTCTGCTCCATCGAAATCCTGTTCTGTTTGTTCCTCGCTTAATTGTATACCAATTCCGTCAAAACGCTCTCCTCTGCCATCTGTTGGAGATTGTTCATGTGTGCCACCCACTTCATCTGATCTTCCTCCTTGTCCGGAGCCGGATATTGAATAAGAAGCCCATTCATCAGAACTTCCATTCTCTCCTGTGCTGCTTTCTCGATTTCCATCAGATGTTTCTCCAATTTTCCTGTCAGCAACATGCTCTGATACCAGTTCTTCCGGTTTTCCTTCAGGAATGTTTTCCGAAGCATTCCGTACTTCCCGATGTTCACTGGTTCGTTTTCTATTGTCAGGTTCGGAAACAGGTAATCCCCTTTGCGGTAGTATGTCAGTTCCATTCTCATTTCCTCCATTTTTTTCACTTTCTTGCATTAACGTGTTAAACTCATTATAATGTGTCTGAGAAGAATTTTCAACCCTTTTTTGAGATTTTTCCTTTTGTTCTTCCCAGTCCATTCTCCATACTGTCCGCCCAATATCCCGAAGAATCGGTTCTACAATCTGATTGGTTGCATTTCCTAAAAACGTAAGGACTGACATCGAACGAAAATCTGTAATTGCAGTAAAATCCCCTTCTTCCAAAACGTCCATAGGATCAAGACCGCAGCGACGTGACAAAGAATAAAAGATACTGTTTTGCAGCAACTCCCGAAACTCTGTCTGTATAGTCTGTTCGTCCAAATCTTCTAAAAAAGTGCCTTCTACTTCATATTCCAGACCTTCCATTGCTTCTTCCAGATTTTCCTCTGTCATATCTTGTGCAATTTTCCAAAGTGCCGACGTAAAGGCAACGGTATCTTCTCCTGCCAGACCATATACCTCAGACAAATGCTCCAAGAGCGGCTCTTTTTGATGTTCCTTCAACTGCCATAAATACGGTGTTTTTCCACCCTGCACTTTATGTGTATCAGAAACATCAAATACATACCGTAGTCTTTTTTTCGGGTATCTGTCATCAATTAAAGCAATCCCTTTTGCTCCCCGGTTTACCCACCGTTTCATTTTGTGATTCCAAATTTCCAGCTCTGCACAGGCAGTTGCCCCCGGACGCTGTGCATGAATTAAAAGTGTATCAGAAAAAGAGTAACGGTACAGTTGTGATGCAGTATCCAGATAATGCAGCCAATCTCTTGGAGAACTGCTGATTTTTTCCGCTTCATATTGGACAAGCCCCAAAATCTCATAGAGTTTTCCCATGAACAATCCCTCCTCTTCTTTCTATTTTCTTTTTGGAAATTCCATTTTAAAGCTTGCCCTGTCCCCTTGCAGTTCCAGCAATAAGTCTGCTGTAAATTTCTTTCCCGTCCTCTGGGAATAAAAATCAGTCACACGGGTTTTCCCATGCTCTAAAAGTTCCTTTGCCATTTTCTGATCCAACGTCTTTTTCATTCCAACGAGATAACGACTCTCTTTCCAGAGGGCAAAATTGCAATCATGGGAAGAACAATAAAAATTCTTTTTCCCTTCATACACAGGACTTCCACATACCGGACATTTCCCGATACTTTCTTTTTCGTAAAAACGGTATCGTTCCTCTTTTGGAATTTCCCTGCAACCTGCAATCAATTTCTGGACAAATTCCGTAATGTCCTCCATAAATGTTTCACTGGTAACTTCCCCTCTCTCCATACGAAGTAATTCATTCTCCCATTCTGCTGTTAAAACCGCTGATTTTAATTCTTCTGGCAATACAGAAATCAATGCAATTCCTTCTTTCGTAGGAAGAAGCTGTTTCCCCTTTCTTACGGCATATCCTGAAGACACTAATTTCTCAATAATGCCCGCTCTTGTTGCAGGAGTTCCTAATCCTTTCTTCTCGGTTTCCACATCAAAAGAATGATTTCCGGCTGTTTCCATTGCAGAAAGCAGAGTATCTTCAGAATACGGTTTTGGCGGTGCTGTAAAACGCTTTCTCTTTTCCGGTGTCCTTCCTGCTATTTCCATTCCATCTGAAATATTTTCCGGAATAGAAACCTTTTCTTCTTTTTCTCCCATTTCTTCTGTTTTTCTCACATTTTCCTGAAACGCTTTCAAAATTTTTTGAAAGCCCGGTTCCACCACCCTCTTCCCTTTTGTTGCAAAAAGGTGATCTGCACATTCTGCTGATACTTCTGTTTCTTCAAAAATTGCCGCTTCTGAAACTGCCTGTGCTAATCTCTGTCCAATCAGATAGAAAATATCCTTCTGTTTTTTCGATAAAGCCCCTATATCCTGTTTCCATGCTTCTTTTGTTGGAAGGAGCGCATGATGATCGGAAACCTTCTGGTTATTGATGATTGCCCCTACATTCCTCCCTACCAGCTCCCTGCTACAAAAAGGAAGCATATCTGAAAGAATATCCAAAAGTTCCAGTACAGACTGTTCCATATCTTCTGTAATATATTGGCTGTCTGTTCTGGGATACGTTACCCATTTTTCTTCATACAGTTTCTGCAGCTCTGTCAATGTTTCCTGTGCCGTATATCCAAAAAATCGGTTTGCTTCTCTTTGCAGCGTAGTAAGATCATATAGCTTTGGTGGATTTGTCTTTTTCTGTTTGCGTTCCACCTTTAAAATATGAATGGGGTTTCCTTCGCACATTTTTACCAGTGTATCTGCCTCTTCTTCTTTTTTCATTTTTTCTGATGTAACAAAAAAATCAAGCACCGGAAGTTCCACCTGATAATAGGCTTCTTTCTCAAAATTTTCCACTTTCTTCTGACGTTCCACTAACATAGCAAGAGTGGGCGTCTGTACTCTTCCTACGACCATTCTCTTATAATAAGTAGTTGTAAATGCTCTGGTGGCATTCATACCAACAAGCCAGTCCGCTTTTGCTCTGCAAACAGCAGCTTCGCACAGTCTTTCATACTCTTTTCCATTTTTCAAATTGGAAAATCCATCACAAATTGCCTGTTCTTCCATAGAACTGATCCATAATCTTTTCACCGGAAGGCTACTTTTCGATAAATCATACACTCTTTTAAAGATCAGTTCCCCTTCTCGACCTGCATCACAGGCATTTACGACATATTCCAAATCTTTTCGGTTTAATAATTCTTTTAATACATCAAACTGCTCTTTTTTATCTTTGGCAATCCGTAACTCCCATGCCTTTGGAAGAATTGGAAGGTCTGCAAACTCCCATTTCTTATACCTTTCATCATATACTTCCGGAGCTGCATACTCTGCCAAATGTCCCAGACACCAGCTTACGATACAGTCCTCTCCTTCCAGATAACCGTCCGCTCTTTTCTTTGCCCCTAATACTTCTGCCAATGCCTGTGCAACACTGGGCTTTTCTCCTAATACTAAAAACATATTGTTCCTCTCCTTTTCAAAAAGGACAGCCTTTTCATAAGCTGTCCCTGTTTTGTTCTATTCTTCTGTTTCTTCTGCGTCCTCTGTATCTTCATCTTCATTGATATACGGACCGTTATAAAATTCTAAATCTTCATCTTCGGCATCTGTTTCTGCCTTTTTCGGTTTTGCCACCTTAAAATAGTAATAGGCTCCAGCGCCGCCTGCCGCAAGTAAACCTATTGCAAGCAGTACACCCGTCTGATTTTCTGCCTTATCTGCTTTTTTCTCCGGCTTTTCTGCCTCCGGTTTTTTCTCTGTTTCCGGAATGACCACCGACGGGGTTTCTGTTTGCGGCTTCTTTTCTGGAACAAATTCTGCCAGATCATTTTCATCTACCATAGAAAGCATATATACATTTTCGGTAGAACTGGATCGGTCTAAAACAAGAAAAAAAGTATTCCCGTTCTTTGTCTGAACTGTCAAAAACTGCTTTGTGCTGTCATTATTCTTATCGTCCAGAATCTGCCCATTCCCCGGAACAGAAAACGGTGTTCCTTCTTCCGTCTGCCCCTCCTGTGGCGCTGGTGTCTGCTCTGGTATCGGAGTAGGCGTTTCCGTTCCCTGCCCTGGCGGTGTTCCTTCCCCTGTATATGCAAATGCTGTCGCACCGGTACTACAAACAATTCCCATACTTACGATACAAGCTGCCAGCCATTTTTTAAACTTTACTTTCACGATTTATTTCCTCCTTTGTTTCCTCTTTTTCTGAAAAATCACTTTTACGTGGATTTTCGTAATTATTCCCGGTAAACTGAAACTCTCCTTTCTGCAGTTTTTCCAAAACCTGCAAAAGCTCCCGACTCTCAAGGTTCATGGAACGGATACTCTTTAAAATTTCTGTATCTTCCAACTGTTTCTTCTGGATCAGCAGCATTTTCAAATGTTCCTGCCATTGTGTAATCTTTGTTTCTGTTTTTTCAATTTCATCTAACACTTTTTGTAACTTCTTATTCAATATCCTGCCTCCATCTCTTTTTAAGGAAGTCTGCCAAATGCCATAAAATGTTGCTGCCAGTATGGGGTACTGATATTTGCATACTGAATGGGATCACCACAGTGGATCATCACTTGATTGCCTACATAAATCCCCACATGGCTTGCTCCCGGCGTATCATACGTGCCTTGAAAGAAAATTAAATCTCCCGGCTTTGCCTGTTCCGGCGGAACATAAGCACAACAGGAACGTAACCCGTCAGCAGTCTGTCGTCCCACATTCCAGCCATTGCCACAATTATTGATTACCCATGATACAAATCCGGAACAATCAAAACTGGTGCTTGGAGATGCACCGCCCCATACATAGGGATAACCCAAATATTTTTCTGCTTCCCGGATCATATTGGCAAAGCGTTCATCCGTCAAAGCCTCCGGTGGAATTTCATACCCAAAACCGCCATTTCCTCCACCCATTGGAATGGTATTTTTATCAAAGAGATAGTCCCGATTTCCATAAGTGGTATTATAAATGTCATAGCGTTTTTCTTCATTTTCGTCCATGCGGCTGCGAAGAACAGCATCCAAGCCTTTATTGGTCAGGGTAATGTCCATACGGTTTACTTCCTCTGTTGTTGTGACTTCAATCTCATTTTTCCCATTACTGTCCGCAATAAAAGCCTCCCAAGTCTGATGTCCATGTGCAGAAGCCGCCGCATGATTGTCATAATAAACATCAAACTGAACTCCGTAACGGGCAAATGCTCCCGTATCTTCCACCGTATACTCCACACCATTCATGACAACCTTTGTTCCAATGGGTACAAACGGATTGTTGGCATCTACCGCAATGGTATGATTTGCTTTTGGATAGACACCGCTTGCTGTCGGACCGCCTGACCAGCTTCCACAGCAAATAGAACAGTTACAATATCCACTGGTTACAACCTTTCCAAGAGATTCTCCTACTTTTACTTTCTTTGTTTCTGTTACAACCTCTTTGGTTGCTTCTGTCGTTAAATGGTATTGCTGTTGAAAGATTTCTTCTATTTCTCCTGCCACCTGTTCATAAGTAAAGTCCCCATATAAGGCTGTAAAATAAGAAATCAGGTGATACGGATTGTGTGAAATCTCGTCCACCTGATAGCGGTATTCCTCGTAGCCCTCATGTCGGGCTTCCATACTGTTAATCTGTTGATTCAACTCTGCCTCTAATTTAGAATAGGCAGCTTCTACGGCATAAATATCTTCATCATCACTGGCATAAGTTGTCCCCACAACTGTCGAAACAGTCCCTTGAAATACCGCACTGCAACTGGACATTCCCACACCTATCATCAGGACAAATAGAAGAATCGCAATCACAATTCCAAAAAATCCCTTATGTGTCTTAAAAAAGGAAGTTACAATGCTCTTCGCTTTTTCTAAAAAAGTCTGCGCTGTCTTTGCTGCCTCCGCAGTTGTCTTTTCTCCCTGCTGTGCTGCCTGCCTTGCTTTTTTATAACGCTGTTTTTGCCAGAAACGGTTTAAAAGATGTTTTCTCTCCTGTGCCTGTTTCCCTGCTCTCTCTGTTTTTATATCGTCTGCAGTTCCCTGCACAGAATCAAAATGCAAAGAATTCTTTACGGATTCTTCCTCTTTGTATCGTCCTTTATGATATTGTGCCTGTCGTCTTGATTTTTTTATAGCATAACGTAAGGCTTTTTCACTTAATATTCCGGATTGCGTTGCCCCTTCTGTCGCTGCATTTTCATCTGTTTCCTGTGTTTGCAGAGAGTTTTCAACGGTACTGGCTGTTACAGAAATTCCTTTTTTTGCAATTCCCATTCCCGCACCACGGATCATGCCATTTCCCTCATCAGAAAAAGAAAGTTTCTTTGGGGAACGTGCTGTTTCTTCTTGCAATCGCTTCTGCTTTTGTTTCTTCTCCCGCATATTTTCTAAAGAGTTATCCTGCGGTTTCCTTCCCTTTTCCTCTTCTGGATTGACCGCATTTTCTCCCTCTGTTTTTCTCTTACGGGCATGTTCCTGCACCAGCTTTTTCTTACGGCTGTCCCGTTGTGAACTCTCGCTCTCGAAAGATTGGTTCTTTGCTTTTACCCGAAGATTTCCCATACGGAGAGAATGTTCTGATATTTCTTCCTTTCCATTCTCTCCTTCCAATTTCTCCTCCGGCTCTGAAATAGTGACAGGTTCTCTAGTAAACTTTCCATCTATGCCTTCTTCTCTATGGCTTGCAAATCTTCTCAACGTGTTTTGCTTCTTTTTTCTTTGTCCGGCTGAAACTTCCTGCTTTTCTTTCTCTGCAGGCACGGTTTCTTTATCCGCCATATTTTTTTCCAATAGTACCTTTTCAATCGGTCTATCTCGTGCCAGCCCCTTTCCTTCCTGTCTGATCTTTGTTTTTTCCTCACGTTCTATCTCTCGGACTGGCTTTTCTCTTGCCTGATATTTATGTTCCTGCATCGTATATCACTTCCTTTTTCTCTGCCATATCCTAATCACCTTTTCCTGCGTGTTTTTCCAAATCCGAAGGTCTGGTTGTCATAAGCGAATACAAGCGCAGATTATGATTAAAACGGTCTTTAAAAGGAATGATGACATTTCCATAAAAAATCAATCCTTCTCCTTCCCCGCTATTTGTCACATAGGAAAGCTGATGCGGAGAAATATTCAGTTGCTTTGCTAAAATCTGTCTATCTCCCGCCGCCTGATTCAGCATATAAATAAAATCAGAGTTTTCAAAAATATTTTCAATTTCACGGCTGGCAAGAAGGTCTTTAATGTTCTGCGTAATTCCTGTTGGTATCTGTTTGTGATTAACGGACAGTTTTTTATCTGTCCCTCCGGAGTTTTCACTCATTTTCATCGGAATGTCCTTTCATTCCCGGCATAGCATATCTTTTTGTCCTGTGTTTTTACACAAGCCGAAACGACAGCGGAGCCTCGTGGAGCCATTATATTCCCAAACATCACAGAATGGGGTTCAGACTCTATGCGTTGCGTGTGTTTCAAATATTATTCTGAAACTTCCACTCGGATTAGGGTTGCAACCCCCTTCCCGTTTTCTTCTCCACTTATACTCTTAATTGTTTCCTTCGGCTTCAATTAAGACGGCATACACAATACTCCTTTGCAATATTTTAAGTATTATGTTTTGTTTACCTCCCCATTTACGGAATCGCTTCCAGATTTCTACGGAATAAGCTGCAGTCTGTTCTTCTTTCAAAAGCAAATGGAACTCGTCTATATAATATCGGGTAGACTTATGGGCTACACGGTTTACGGTCACACGGTTCCACACCTGATCCTGCACAATCAGCATTCCTAACTTCTTTAACTGCTTTCCCAAATCCTTAATATCGAAACAAACGATGCGATTATTCAGTTCTACGTTGGTATGATGATTGAATACATTCAGGGAGCCATTAACATAAATTTCAAGCGCTGTGGCAATCCTCTGTGCCTGTACTTCTTCCTGTTTTCTCAAGCAGTCATATAAATCTCCAAGTACCGGCATATTTTCCGGTATTGGATTTTCAAAATACTTCTGGTATACCAGTGGCAGACAACGGTCTATCACTGATTTTTCCTCTGCTTCAATTCCATTCCTGGAACCCATGATCAGCTCACAAAGAGATAAGATAAAATCACTCTTAAACCCAAGAGGATTGTCATCATCTGAATAATCCAGATTGATGTCCATCGGATTGATATAATCGTGGCTTGTCGGGGAAATATGAATTACCTGTCCCCCCAGTGCATGTACCAGCGGATAATATTCTCCTTCCGGATCTCCGATAATAATATCGTCTTGTGTTGCAAAAAACACATTGGCAATCTCTCTCTTTGCCGCAAAAGATTTTCCTGAATTATGTACCACTACACCACAAGATAAAAGAAAATTCTGATAACCTTCTACGGAAATATCATAAACAGGAACCGCTTCTTCTAAACTCAGGAAACGGACTGCCTTCACTTCATGTTCCGGTATAAACTTTGCCCCTACTTTCAAGTTACAGGCTTCCACATATCCTGCCGACTGCGTAAGAAACCAGTGATCCGGAGTACAGCGTACGGTTTCTCCATTTTCCAGTTCTACCTCTACCAATTCTGTAACCTCTTTCGTGCAGCGCACATCATACCCTCTGGCTTTTACAAGCTCCTGCTTCTGGAAATCAAAACTATTGACAAAAACTTCCTCTTTCTCTGCAAACAATTCTAAAAAGCTGACTTTTCTTCCATCTGGTAACAGCAGTTTTGTTTCCCCGGTAAAGCACCCCGGCGTACCAAGAATCAGACCATTTGGATTTTTCAGTTTCTTTCTGTCTACCATAATCATGTTATTGGATAACGCATTTAAGCCATAATATAGGGATTCTCCTCCCATAAATAACTCCTGCGTGGTAAAAGGCACAAAAATAGCAGTAGATGTGGTAGTCAATGCCCGTTTAATCGGAATCATATTCATTCCCAACGGAACACTGCTCATCAATCCCTGCTCCTGCATATAATCCAAACGCCGTAAAGAACAATTATATTTCTGTGCAATCCCGGCAGTCTGGAATACTGCATTATCCAATTCCTGCTTTGTTTTCGCTGTATTCAGGAAAAGAACTGTCACTAAAAACATTCTTTCATTTCTGGACTGTAAATCTTCCAACAGCCTCTTGGCTTCTCCTCCGTATGTATTTAAGTCAGAAGGTATGATGTCCATATCATACCCTGCACGTACTGCTTTTTTCTGTTCCTCAATTTTCATACGGTTAATATCTGTCACCTTATTTTTTACCAATTTAATGGCTTTCATCTGATCTATGGACTGGATATGAAGATTCACGATTAGGTTTCTGTTCATATCCAAAAATTCTGCCAGCATTTTATCTGTCAACTCCGGCGCTAAAATCTGAAGATAAGACGCTGCACCTATGGTATTTCCCATCTGAAAGGTTTTCCCTTCTTTAAAAACAAAACTTGTAGGCGCTACAAAATCCTTTGTTCCCATGCCGGAACGTAATATCCTGTCATAAGAAAACTGAAATGGCACTTTCTCTTCCGGATTAAAAGTTTCATAGAGGATTTGCAGCCTCTCTTCTCCATTCAATGGATATGCAGACACACCAAGAACCTTAAAATTATTTAAAATATCGGCTTCAATACGCTCCAGTTTTGGTTTTGCCTCCCGGATATTCTCTGCTTCAATTCCGAAAGTAATATACTTTGTCCGTACCAGACCATTATTCCCTTTTGCAAGCTGATCCCTTAACATTTGTGCATACTCCATACGCACATCATCAAAAGCATCATTCTGCGGCTGAATTTGTATTACGGATTCAAATTCCTTCATATTACTGTGATGATTGATAAAGGAAATCTGAAAATGTATGGTGCTGTCAAAATAATTTAAGAAATCACACCAGTTTTCAAAAATAGCATTCTTATCCTCATTCTGGGCAAGCTGGTAGTTAATATCATAAAAACGGATTGTTTTGGAATAATACTTTTCCTGAACCCTGCAAATTCCGTCTTTTGCCATCTCTCTGTATGGAATGGAGTTCTGTGCTGATATGTTCCGTTCTTGTTTTCTTTTCACATTGGTACATCTCACATTTCCGGTAGAAGATTTCTGTTCTGAATAGGAATGCTTCTTTTCTGTTCTCTTATTCGGTGTAGGTTTCTTATCCTTTCTCTGCGATCCACTTTTTCTGTTTCCTTTTTTTCTCCTCTTTTCCTCACGGGCAGCTCTTTTTGCTTCCTTTTTCCTGCGGATTTTATCTGCTCTTTCCTGTTCTTTTTCTAATTTTACTGCCAGTTTTTCTGTACGCCTCATGGCTTTTTTCTCACTTCTTGTAAGTTTTATAGGTTTTCTCTTATCCATTCTGTCTACCATCAGGCTTCCCTCCTTTTTTCTTTCTCTCCGTCTGCAAATTTTCCTCCTTCTCATAAAAATTTTCTATTTCGTATTTTCGGACTGCCGGACGTTGCAGTTTCACTTGAATAATATGGAACAAAATCTTTTCCAGTGGCATTCCATCTTTCTCGTACATCGCAAACAAAAAAGCTGGAACCATAAGAATGACCATACCTGTTGCTGCATTACTCGTCCCAATCCAGTCTTTTGTTAAAAAATAAAACGGTAATCCCATTGCCGCCGCAATCGAAAGGCAAAGAAGCTGCCTTTTTGTCAAATTCAAGACCACTTTATTTTTTACCTTTGTCAAATCCTTTGGTACGGATACAAATGCCATCTTTTTTTCCGCTCAGAGTGAAAATGGCTGTCACAGGTTTAACAACTCTCCCATCTTCTTCTCTGATGTCTCCTTTCTTTTATTTTCCTGTAATATTTCTGTTCCTAGAGAACAGGCAACTTCATTTCCCCACACGTCCCACCCCGGTGTTTCTCTACGTGCAAACAGTTCAATACGTGGTACATCTCCCATTAACTGCTCAATCCGTCTTCTTGCCTCCTCTGGTTTCTTACTATGTTCCTCAATATGGCTTACAATAGCCTGATGCACACGTTTGGAATAACGTTTTGGACTTCCTTTTGTTGCAAGAATACAAATCTCTGCATTGGCTCTTGTCCAGTACCCCATGCCCCAAAACAAAGAATCTGCTCTTTTATTCTGTTTGATCCACACAAATGCTACACTTTTATAGGTAAATCCCCACGCATCAATTACCTTCCATATTTCTCTTAGAAGCGGAAATGTAACCCATAGAAACAATGCACAATTTTCATCTGCCAATTCTTTTACTGGCAAATCTGCTATTTCTTCTATGCTCATGGTTGGGTAATGGCTTTCCGCTGATCGCCCGTTTCCTTTTTTACTCCAAACCCGATATGCCCACGGGGGATCTGCATAAATCACTTGATATTTTCCCATTCTCATTCCCCCTTTAATGTGCGTTAAAAATTGATTTGCTTAAATTTGCTGTTTTCATCAGACTAAAACATAAAATTACGGTATATGCTGCCACTCCAAACAATGCAGAGTGCATGTTATCTGAAATTTCAATGGTCGCAATCAGCACTGCATAAATGCCAACACACACCATCATAAAAAATCCCTGAAATCCAAGGGCAAACAGCCCACGGAAATAATTGTTTCCAATCTGTCCCCATTCCCGATTTGACATCGTGGAAAACGGAATTGGTGCAACCGAGGTATAAAGATAAATTTCTATCATTCTTCCATATAGAATTACCGTAATTAGTACAGACATGATTTTCATACATAAACTGACCAGCATGGTTTCCAATGCTAATATCACAAGTTCCCCAATCTCCATAGACTCCATTGCTGTTTTCATTTGCTCCAACATCGTGTCTACATTGATTGCCGTATCCGACTCAATGACACCTCCGGCAGCATTGACGATGTGTTGCCCTACGTCAAAAACCGCCATAGTAATGTCAAACGTATGGCTGACCAGATACACAGCTACCCACATTTTGAAAAAATATTTAAAGAACATCCATGTATCAACCTCGTTCATGTTATTCTTTTCTGTAAACATGGAAATCAGTTCATAACAAAGTACAAATGTGATAATCATGCCTGCAATCGGCACAATGACAGAATCGGACAAATTCTGTATCAGGCTGAAAATACTTCCATTCCAGCCTTGTGGTGTCTGTCCAACCTGAGCCGCAATCTCTCCTGTTTTCTCATTAACGTCTGTAAACATTGTTGTCAGGTTGGATTCCACCATTCCCGTCAGAAGTCCCCTCATCCACTCCTCGATTGCTTCAAAAATGCCATCGAACATGGGCGGTTCTCCTTTCGTTTATTTAAAATAATCCACTCAAAAGAGGAATAAGCTGTGTACCAATCAAAACGACACCACCGCCAGCCATAAGCTGTTTAATGCCCTGTGATTTTGCACCCGGATTATCATTTCCATATCCCTCTAAAAGGTTGATTACACCCCATACCGCCAGACCGGCTCCGATTGCCACCACAAGCGTCTGTAAAATATCTACCGCTGAGCTAAAAAAATCCATAATTCACTTGAAACAGATAAAAGTTGTTTTTGCACAAATAAAAAACTGCTGAATTTTCATCAACAGTCCGCCCTTTCCCTTTTATCCGTTTTATCCTTTCTCAAATTTTGATTGTGCTGCGGGCATTTTCCCTTATGGTTCTGCCCTTATATCGTGGTGGCTGTGTTTCCTCTTTTTGAACAGCCTCCACCTCTTTAAAAAATTTGCAATAAACACTCCTTCCTACTTTACGCCATCATGTCGCAAAGTTTTATCCAATAAAAAAGAGCAATGTACTTATACCTGCTCCGAAGTTTCTGTATCCATCTGTTTTCCCTCTACTTCAAACAATTCAAACTCCTCTTTTTTCCGGATTTCAAATTGATGTTTTAAATAGGCTTCCACATCAAAAGTATTCTTTTTATCATAATCTGATAATTCCCGGTATCTGCTATGCTTCGTAATATCAAACTTATTACTGTAAAAAGGACGTACTCCTCGAAGCTGAAGAATACATTTATCTCCGTCCATGACAGCCAATTCGTCTCGACTCATCAACTCTTTTCCGGTTTTCTGATAATTCAGCCCATAAGATCGACTCTGCCCACGGGTATCCGAAGTGTTGTAAAGGTCTATGGTTTCCTTGCCTAATGTTTCTGATATTTCCTTTAATGTGCTTCCTTCTTTTCCGCCCAAAAACAGCATCGTATCGCAATTCCCCAAAATGGTTTCTGCGGCATCTTTATAAATCGTTTTTAACTGGCTCTGGGATTGCAAGATAATCGAAGCAGAAATTTCCCTGCTTCGTATAGTCGCAATCAACTTATCAAATTTCGGAATTTGCCCGATATTGGCAAACTCATCTAATAACAATCTCACATGGTAAGGTAAACGCCCTCCATGCACATCATCTGCTCTGTCACACAACAAATTGAAAAGCTGCGTATACATGATTGCTACAAGGAAATTAAACGTATCGTCCGTATCAGAAATAATAACAAACATTGCAGTTCTCTGATCTCCCAGCATATCCAATTCCAGCTCATCATAAGAAGTCAGCTCCCGCAATTCTGCAATATCAAACGGTGCTAGCCTTGCCCCACAGGAAATCAAAATAGATTTCGCAGTCTTTCCGGCAGCCAGTTTATATTTCTTGTATTGTCTGACTGCAAAATGTTCCGGTTTTTCCTTTTCCAGTTCCTCAAACAGTTCATCAACTGCATTTTTAAATTCTTCATCATCTTCCCTTGCCTCAGAAGCATTGATAAATTCCAAAAGTGTGGAAAAGTTCTGTTCTTCTTCCGGTGCTTCGTAATAGATATACCCAATTAAAGCACAATACAGCAATCGTTCCGCTTTAATCCAGAAATCTTCTCCTGATTTTTCCCCATCACCTTTTGTATTGGCAATGATCGTATTGACCAGTTTCAAAATATCTTTTTCACTGCGTATGTAACGAAACGGGTTATAGTGCATACTCTTTTTGAAGTTGATTGTATTTAAAACCTTAATCTTATAAGGTTCATAGATTACCTTCCCATTCTTATCCAGTACCGGCTTTCCGTCTTTTATTTTGGGTGTCCCTTTTTGCAGCATCTTTCCGCATTCTACTAAAATAGTCCCTTTCGGATCAGTCACTACATAACTGACATTTGGTGTCATCTGCATTAAATTAGGTTTCACATAAAATCTCGTCTTACCTGAACCGGAGCCACCAATAATCATAACATTTTTATTTCTGGCATACTTCGGTTTTTTCGGGCGGCTGTTCATGGTAAGCCTTTCCGTTTGCGTAAGAATGATATTGTTTTCAAATGCAGAGTCCATAAAAGGTGCAATATCCTTTGCTGTCCCCCAACGGGCAGAACCATATTCCACTCCCTGACGGAATTTCTTTGCATTCTTACCTTTCACATAGACAATCCCTTTTAATAAAACTGCACCTGTAAATCCCACTCCTATATCAGAAAACCGCAAACTCGGCAAAATATTCTCAAATGCCAACGATACATTCAATGTCAAAACACTCAGACGTTCCAGTAAAGAATTTCCCTGGCAATACTGATAAAGCCATGCCAATTTATTCACTATATAAAATACAAGTACATAGGGCAGGTTTGTCAGAAACAATCTCTTTATGTCTACCTCTGGCAGCCTTCCTATAACATTCTGCCACAGCTTTTCCCATACTTTTTTGAACTGCTTTTCTTTTTTCTGTTCTTTCTTTTTCATCGTGCAGCATCTCTCTCCTTACTCTTTGTCTTCTGTCTTTCTCGGTGCTGTGCCTGACGTTCCTTTACCTGAGAGAGTTTTTTCCGTATGGATACTTTTTTGCTTTGCTTCATACTCCAGCCTGTATATTCCTTAAATGCTGCTGTCATAGAATCTACATCTCTTGCTTTAAAAAACACATAATAACGGGGCGGTTCTGAAGAGCGGTCTTTTTTCAGACAATAGTCAACATTGTATTTTCTGGCATACTTTTCAAAGGATTTAATATTTCCGTCTGTAATCTCAATGTTGGAAAGTTCACAGTTCTGCTCCTTGAGTTTCTCCATGCTTTGTTTTCCTTTATAAACTGCCAAATTTTTTTCTTCCTTAGATACCCCTTTCTTTTGCTTCCTCTGGGATTTCTGCTGTTCCAGCTTTGTCAAAGTTTTTAATAATGCACTTTTTAAAATCTGTGCAGAAATTTTTCCTCCACGGATACACAGGGACACAACTTTCTCATTGACTTCGTCCTGCATAGGCTGTTTCTTCCTTTCCTGATTTCTTCTTTCTCATGTTCTGTAATATTTTCTGCAAACAGTATCCAATACAAGGAGAATGTTTTCCATAAGGGCAACCCACACATTGTCCTGCTTTTTTCGTATCTTTCTCTGGCTGTTTTGGGAGAAGATAATAGCACTGTTTTCTGGTGCAGCCATTTTTTCGTCTGCTCCAAAAATAGCAGTCCTCACACACCAAAGGTTTGTCCTCTGCGTATTTTCTCTTATCCGCTTTCTCCATTTTCCTGATCCTTTCTTTTCTTTTGCAGCATTTCTTCCATCTGGCGATCCGCCTGACCACCTACACGGACACAACAATATAAGCCAAATGTCAAAATAACAGCAACTCCAAAAATTATTTTTCCTACCATATTTTCTGCTCCTTTAAAAAGAGGCAGCCACAGATTTTCCGTGACCGCCTTTCCAGTTATGGGAATCTCCCATGTTATTTTTTCCTTTTCTTAATCCAGTAATAAGAAGAACCTGCCAGTAACACTGCCATTGCAGATAACAGCACCCACAATTCTACTTGGCTGGTATCCCCTGTTTTTGGGGCATTTCCTGTCGGTTTTGATTCCTGTGGCTGTTCCACATTTTCAGAAGGCTTCCTTTCGTCTTTCATCACAACCTTCTGGATTTCCCCAGTATCTTTTACTTCAAAGATAATATCCTCTGCTACCAGATACCCGTCTGGTGCAGACACTTCATGAAGCGTATACTTTCCAATCGGAAGCATCTCGATATAGTGAGGTTTCTCACCAGACGTCCAGCTTTCTACTTCATTGCCTTCCTGATCCAAAATCGTTAATTTTGCACCGGGAAGTTCTTTTCCTGAAATGTCCGTTTTAGAAATTTCGACTTTCGTAATATCATCTTTCATCTCCACTTTCTGGACTTCTCCTGTATCTGCTACGGTAAAAGAAATACTTTCTGCTGTTACATAACCATCTGCCGGAAGTGTTTCTTCCAACACATAAGTATGCCCTGCCACCAGTTCTTTGATAACATGTGGTTCTTTTGCAGAAATCCATTCGTCAATGACCTTTCCCTGCTCATCTTTTACCTGAAGTTTCGCACCTTCTACTTCTTTCCCGTCTGTCAGGGACGTTTTTGTAAATTCTACGACTGTCGGTACATTCTCAAAAGTAAACTCATAAGATACACACGCTTCCTGACTGTTTTCCGGATCAAAAGTAAATTCTTTTCTCTCTCCTGTCATAGAAAAGCCCTGTGCCGAAGCTGTTTCTTTGATATAATAAGTATATCCCACTGGTAAATCTGCCTCGAAACGCAGCATTCCCTGTGCATTTGTTGCCTGTTCCTCAATGACAGTATCTGCCTTCATGATTACGTTTCCCTGTGCATTTTTTATATCTTCCTTGACACAGAGGGCAAATACTGCACCCTGAAGCATACGGTCTACATCTTTTTCTTTCTTCCACACAATTACTTCCGCTTTCTGACGTTTATTCTGCCAGTCTGTGGAATATGTAATTTCTGCTGTTTCCTGATCACGATATAGCAAGTCAATTTCTCTGGCTTCTTTATCCAGCACAAATCCATGTGCTGTTTCTTTCTCCTTTACATAGTATTTTCCAAGTGGCAAACCGGAAATTCTTGCAACACCTGTGTGATCTGTGGTAATCTCCGCTACCAATTCATCTTTTTTATAGTAATCCTTGCTTTCTCCATCTGCCGCCTGAATATCTTCCCTCGCATACACTGCAAAAGTAACTTCTTTCAATGAGCCTGACAGATATTCAAATACATGGGAAATCCAGCCTCCAATCTGCTCAAAAACAGATACCTTTTCTAAAAATTCACCCTTTTTATTAATCAGGATACTTCCTGTTGGCACGTCATCTTTCATTTCCACTTTCTGAATTTCTTCTGTATCTTCCACGGTAAAGGAAACTTCCTCTGCCCTCAGATAACCATACGGGGCAGTTTCTTCTCTTAAGGTATACGTTTCTCCAACTTTGAGTCCACGAATGACATGTGCTTCTCCTTTTACAGATTTCCAACTGTCTACAACTTCCCCGTCTTTATCAAGTACCATAAGGGTTGCCCCGGAAAGTTCTACTCCTGTTGTAACATCGACTTTGGTAATAGAAACTTTTGTCGGCTGATTTAAAAATTCTGATGTAAGTTCTACCACATCAATCTCTTGTCCCTGATAGGAAAAATCGACATCAAGCACTTGTTCCGAAGATACATAGCCCGCTGGTGCTTCCAGTTCTTTCACATAATATTTTCCAAATGGCAGATCAAAAGAAAATGTTGCCTTTCCATCTTCCCCTGTTTCGGCTTTCCCAATCAGTGTATCCGCTTTTACTAAAGTCTGATTTTCCACCTGAATATCTTCTTTCGCATACAATCCAAAGACTGCACCTTTTATTTCTTTTTTTGTTTCTGCATCTCGCTTTACTACGGAAATTTTTGCTTTCTGACGTTCATTTTTTAACAGGACTTCCTGCTCAATTACAGGAGTGTTCTGATCTTCATATTTGAATGTCACTTTCTGCGGCTCCGGATTTTTCACAAATCCTTCGGGCGCTGTAATCTCTACCAACTCATACGTTCCAAGTGGTAAATCTGACACACTTGCTTTTCCTTCTTGATCTGTTGTAAGGGTAGCAACCTTTGTCCCCGCTGCGTACTCCAATATACGGTTTCCCTGCTCGTCCTTCTGACCATCTGCAGTATAAATATCCTCTGCCGCATACAAATCAAAAACTGCACCGGAAAGATTGATTTCCTGATAAGAAAAATCTTTATCAAAATCTTCTAAGATTTCTCCCTTTTTTACAATCTGCAATTTCCCTTTTACCGGGTGATTTTCATATACCACTTCAATAATGACATCGCCTGAAATACTGTCCATCTGATATGCTGTATCAGAAGCTACGGAAACCTCATAATAATTTTCATTCAAAGTATAACCGTCTGGTGCTGTGACTTCCTCAATACGGTAATGTCCTGCATCCAAATTCTGCGGAAGAATTAAGTACCCTGTTTCATCCGTAAAATAAGACTTATGCACCACTGTTGTAGGATAGGTCGTAACCTGTTCCACGTATTTTTTTCTGTCCAGATCATATACTTTAAACTCTGTTCCCTTTTTGAGTACAGGCTTTTTACTTTCATCGTCCTTTTTTATGATTTTTAACTTTGCCTCAAACTCTTTATCCAGAAGAACCCTCCAAATCTGCGGTGTATCCGGCTTATGCTCTGTAATACGGACAATAAAGTCTTTTACCGGTTTATAGTTTTGCGGTGTTGTTGTTTCCCTGACCACATACGTTCCATACGGGAGTGGGATACTGCAAGCATACCCGCTTTCATCTGTAAATAACTCTGTTGCTCCATTTTCTCCAATTGCCACGGGAGTTGCAGAAGCAAAATCATAACTTCCATCTTCTTTTTTCTTTAAAGAAGATTCCAAATATGCCTCAAAACCTGCTCCTTTTAAGAGTTCTGCGTCTGTATTTCCATTATTTCCGGCTTTAATTAACTGAAATGGCTGTTTTTTCACCTGTTCCTTTACATTGCAAATTCTCTTTACAATGGCACCCGTATCGCCTTCATCATCGCATACCACATCATGCTCGGTTTCATCTAAGAGATAACCCGCCGGAGGAGTAATCTCCTTGATGTAATAACTTCCTAAATACAAATCCTTTACTTCTGCTTTGCCTTTATCATCGGTTTTTAAAGTCGCTACCTGTTCGTCCTTCTGATATAAGACTCCGGTTTTCCCATCTGGATGCACGATATTTTCACGGGCATACAGTCCATAAACAGCACCTTTTAAAGACGCATCTCCCTGTGGTGTTTTTCCTGTTTCAACATCTTCTTTTTCCAAAGTAATTTCTGCCTTTACTCTCTCATTTTGAAACGTATGAGAAAAAGAACAACGTTCTTCTCCCTCTGCATACTGAAAGTCAAAGGAGAATTTCTCGGTTTCATTTTTTACATACTGAGCGGGTGCCTGCAATTCTTTGATATAGTAAGAATATCCAATAGGAAGGTCTGCCTGATAACTGGCAGTTCCGTTTTCTCCCGTTGTAACTTTCTCAATCAAAGTATCTTTTTTCACCAGCAGATTTCCAGCTTTTCCATGTATATCTTCTGCCGTATATAACCCATAAATACCACCCGCCAGTGGATTTTTAGTGTCCTGATCCTCTTTTCTTACAGACACGCTTGCTTTCTGCCTATCGTTTACAAATGTTATGGTTTTAAAAACAACTTCCTCATTCTGCCCTGCATAGGATAACGTAACTGTCTGGGATTCTCCCTTGCATACGAAATTTTCAGGTGCTTTTACTTCCACCACTTTATAAGTACCAAGAGGAAGCTCCGAAAGTGTAACACTTCCATCTTCTCCTGTTTTTAGTCCTTTTTTCACCACAGCACCTTTTTTATAAGCAACTGTTCCATCTGCTCGGACAATCTCTTTTTCTGCATATACATCATATACAGCACCTTTTTGTTTCTCTTTTGTATAGGAAAAGGTTACACCTTCTTCCGTAACGTCTGCTCCTGTCAGAACTTCTCCCTCTTTATAAACGGTTAAGGAAGCAAGCTGTTCCTGATCCGCAACTTCTATCTGTACCGTCTTTCCTACTTCCAATTTCACACCATAATATTTTGTGTCTAACACATATCCCTGTGGTGCAGAAATTTCTTTTAAGTAAACGGTATCCTGTGTCTTTTCTATGGTAACGCTGGAAACACCATTTTTATCTGTTGCAGGCATTTCCACAATCAAATCTGTGCAATCTTTATCACGGTATACACCATATACCGCTCCTTCCATTTTTTTCTGGCTGCTCTGATCTTTTTTTATAAGTTCTATCTTTGCATTTTTCAGCCACTCTACGGAAAACTCAACATACTGTTCCTGTTCAACTCCTTCTCCGAATACAAATGCCAAGTCCTGCACACTGTCATTTGTTACCAGCTTATATGCGGAATAATCTTTTGTAATACTTCCCTGCATAGTCGCTGACCAAGAACCTTCCACATCTTCCGTCTGTGTAAGCGGCGCACTCAAATAAAACTTCGTTCCGCCCGAAAGTGTTACCCTTGCTCCGGCAGCGCTGTTTTTTCCAGTTGTAAGATTATGAAACACAACCCCTTTCGGAAGCTGCATGGTAATGGACTGCAAGGAATCTGCAGTAAATGTAATATCCTCTGTCCGCTGTTCCTGCCCTTCCTGATACGCTTTCACATGATTTTTAGAAAAAGACATGGAAACCTCTGGAATTTCCGGTTTTCCTACACAATAATTGTAAACTTCCATTGCCAAAGATTTTGCTGTTTCATTTGCTCCGTAAAAAGCATCCGCACTTCCGTAAGCATAAGCTGCAGCTATATGCGTAAGAATGAACTGCTTTCCCTCTGAAAAATCACTGTGGTGTTTTGCAAAATAGCTTTCTTTTCCTGCCGCTTCTGTCCCATAATAGCAGACCTTTGCAAGCGCTTGATTATCCTCAATTTTTGTAATTGTATAAGTACCTGTTCCCGGTCCCGGTAAAGACGGCTGGATACAATAAGCGGTGGCATGGACATTCCCATAAGAAATAAAATAAGGCTCTGTCACATAAGTACCCAGATCATAATCCTGATAACGATATAACGGACCTTTTGTGATTGTAACTGTCTGTGTTGCCCTTGCTGCCTGATCGGAAGCATTTGCTACAAAAGTAACTGTTTCTCCTTCTTTTATCTGAAAAAGATCAATCTCCTGTTCTTCTGCCTGTGACAGCACATCATAAAGACCTAACCCGGATTCTTCATCATAAGTATCCTGTTTCTTACTTTCCTCAAGTACCTGTGAAAATTCATCTTCTGTTAAAATCTGTTCCTCTTTTTGTGACGCATCTTCTTCCTCTTCTGAATTTTTCTCCTGTTTTCCATGCTCTTTTGACGGTGACGGATTTTCTTTTTCTTTATGCTCGGCAACTGTGATATTTCTAATCACATGGTAGTTCGGCGCTTCCCGAACCGGCTCTACAAAATACACTGCCTGATAAGTATCTGCATGGTCTGTATGAAAATCCTGCCCCTTCTGATTTTTCGCTTCATAAAATGTCACTTTTACTTGGTCAGAATGAAACTTCATGCCGGAAAAATCTGTCTTTATATCAAAGTCACTGCCTTTTTCCACTTCATAATCCTGCACAGTTACAATCTCATCTTCCTGAAGCTGAGCTTTTACCTGTTCCAGCGCAGGGTATTGCATTTCATAAGATTTTGGATTTGTTTCTCCTGCATACGCTGTCATCGGCTGCACAACAGAGGTTAAGATTGTAAGTGCCGAAAGTACACCTGAGAAAATTCTTTTTACTGTTTTTTTCATACTTTTCTCTGCCTCTTTTCTATATTTTACTGATACGATGTATTTTATTTCTTTTTTCCAACTCACTCCCTTCTCTAAATCCTGCCTGTTCTCTTTCCAAATCCGTTCCTACTCCAAATTTCCTTTCGCAGCGTTTTCTCTGATAAGGCAGGCAGAATGCCCACTCAATATCCGGTATCACTTTGGACAGGCAATTCAATTTTCAAGGTACAAAAAAGGGATTTTTTAAGATTTGTGTTACCCCTTCACTAATCGCATATTGAAAAGGGGATATTTTAACCATTTAAGAAAAACTTTTTCATTTTCTATTCCGAAATGCCTCGTAATTTCAAGATATGTATTCTATAATAAAATAAAAAAGGAGTTATCATGGGTAAATGCCAACGAATTTGTCCCACTTGTGGACGAAAAATGAAGCAACAATTCATTGGACTGAAACATTGTTCTTGTGGAGTAAGCTGGAAAAAAGATATTGGATATTTTGAACGTACTCCGGATATGATCTTTTCATTAAAACATCAACTAATCAACGGAAAGCGAAAAACTTTCCCCCACATAAGTTACCAATCTCCTGAAAAAGAGTGACTTTACGACATCTTGTCGCAAAGCCACCCTTTTCTAAAAAGCACCGCCTACAATTCCCAAATCATGCAGAATAGAACGCAGTTCTGACAAAATACGTTTTCTCCGATTATAAATAGTCTTCCGGCTACATCCCATAATTTGAGCCGCATCTTTGATCGTCACCTCTTCAAAAAATAGCAAATAAATCAAACGGGCATCTTCCTTTGCCAACTGAGCTATTCCTTCCCGCACTTTTGCTTCATACAACTTACAAAGCACCGTTTCCTCTGTACTATATTTTTCTTCTTCCAAATCTCCATATCCATTCAGTGCCTCTAAACTACACACCCCTTGTTTCTTTTGCCTTTCCATCTGGTATCTTTCTTTTCGTCTAGACTGATACCATTCTAAGTATACTTCTCTGGTTACTTCAATCAACGAACCGTCTGGCATTCTCAATACATAACTTTTTCTCTCTTTTGGCTTTTTCCCTCGCATTCAGTTTTTCCTCCTCTTATACAGCCTCTTTCCATTCCATACATTTTTTACGAAGCCGATTGATTGCTCTTGTCAGGATTTTCGATACGGCGGCATGAGAAACACCGAGTTTTTCTGCAATTTCACTTTGAGATTTCTGTTCCCAAAAATATTGTACAATCACTTCTTTCTGCCGATCTGTCAGTAGTCCAAGTAATTCTCGCATCGTTTCTTTCCTTATCGTTGTTTCCAAAACAGTTGTTTCTAAAGAACTTAAAACTCCCCATTCTTCTGAAACTGCACTATAAGAAATACTCTTTCTTTGTTGCCTTGCTTCCAGATTTCGATTGATACGATCCTCACCTTCTAAAATCAAACGAAGATACCAAGCCTCTTTTTCAAACCATTGCTCTGAAATTTCACTTTCTTCCATCTCATAGCTATAATCCTGACAAGCACAAACAGGAAATACCGTTGTAAGACCAGCTATTTCATAAAGGGCATACCCATTTTGATAAACTGAGATTGTTGCATTCGTAGCAACTCTTTTTGACATCAATATTGTGCCATGTGTTTTTAAATACTTTGCAGTTGGGTAATTTTCTTTCAGAACTGGAACCGGCATGAAATGTTTTAACTCTGCTAACGTAAGCATATCCTGACCACCTTTCAACGGGCAGCCTGAAATACCAGCTTAAACGTATGTTAAGACAATAGAAAACAGCCCCAGGCATACCCGTTTTTTTTAACGGGACTGGAACCTTCCATAATCCTCTTCTTCTCCACGTTTCTTACTGACTGGATTTCTTATGCTTAGTGTAACAGCTTATCCTATTATTTTCCTCAACGGGTATGTGGAATCTGACCACTCCTATCCGTAGAAATTTTTAATCGGTTGTTCTCCATACTTTCAATTAAGGCGTTCATGGTATGTTTTAAAATCTCCTGCTCATTCTCCTTTAATGCCTGTACTCGACAGGAAAATGCAGATACCCATATATTTATTTCATTTCCATCTGTACTTACCCCAAGCAGCACATTGGCGTCTACCCCAAGAGCCTTTACAATTCTTTGTAAAATCCCCACTGACATTGCCATCTGTCCCCCTTCGATACGACTGATCGTATTGGTGCTGACACCGGATTTCTCAGCAAGAATTTCCTGTGAAAATCCCCTTTCCTTCCGATACTCCCGAATACGATTTCCCAACATAATCAACTCCTGCGATACTGCCCGGTTACCCAAAGTAGTCCCTCCTTTCTTTCCAAAAATCTCACCTTGCGCCATGATGTCGTAAAGTTTCAAAACACAAAAAGGCAGCCATTTTCAGGCTGCCGAACATTCTCAACTCTTACCATCTTCTACTATTTTATCAATTTTTTAATTCCTCTATAAAGTTGTAATACCATAAAAACAAGCAATAAAAAAAGTTTCCATACTAATACAACTCCACCTATCATACCTCCAATCAGCATTTGAAACACCAACATGGCAATGGTACTTCCTACATCTCTGTTTCTTGGAACAATCCATATCTGCATCTTACGGATTCCAAAAGGAATCCCTACCAGTATCCATAACTTTAAATAATCACAAGTCCCTGCTTCTACGCAAAATGGATAAAAAATCACTGTCCACAGGAACACCTCTGTCACAAAAATCATACGGCAAAAAATTTCCTGCCTCATTTTCCCCATCCTCCTCCGTATAAATCATGGTTTACTTCTGCCTGATAGTAATGATTGATTGTCAGAATCGAATTATAAAGTGCAGTTAAAAGATAGGACTTAATATTCCCGACTTTCGTTGTATTTTTATTCAGGCAAAGACAAACATACTCAATATGGGCATGTGTCAACTTCATAAACTGGCTTTTTACCAGTGATACTAATTTATCTTCTCCGGCAATCCGGATTTTCCCTTGATCCGGCATAACCATAACTTCTACCATCAGTTCCACTAACTCATCTACTTCTTCTCTTGCATGTGGAGTATCATTCTGGAAACACTCATACGAAATGTTTTCCCGAATTATTTCCCGGTATGTATTCCTCTGCTCAATCTCATCTATCGTTTTTTCTTTTTCCGGATAGATAAGATTTGATAGGATATTACTACTCTCTGTTTCATTATTCTCTGTCTTGTTAATATCAGTATTATTAGATTGTGATTTTGGACATTCTTGAATTGTGGTTTTCACAACTCCTGAATTGTGATTTTCATCATTCTTGAATTGTGATTTTGGAAACTCTTGAATTGTGGTTTTCACAACTCTTGAATTGTGATTTTCACAATTCTGGAAGTTTTCTTCTCCAATTTCTTCATTTTCCTGCATTTTTATCTCCATATCTTCTAAAATTTCCTTCTCACCGTTCAAATATGGCTCTTTTCCCAATTCTTCTGTTCCTATGTCTATGGGTTCCACATCTTCTGAATTGTGATTTTCATCATTCTTGAATTGTGATTTTGGACATTCCTGAATTGTGGTTTTCACAACTCCTGAATTGTGATTTTCACAATTCTGCAAATCAGGCATATCCCCATTTTCTTTGTCATTTTTCTGAACCAAGAAATTTTTCACATAAATTACATTTGGTCTGCCAAGTCCCAAACGCTTTTTTTCAATCAATCCAATCCCTTTCTCACTGTCCAATTCTTTCAACAATTTTACCGCTTTTTGCGTTCCGCAATTTAATAATTCTGCAATTTCCTCTACAGTAAAAATAATGTATACCCGTTCTTCTTCGTCCAGCCAATGATTTTTCATGCTGAGGCTCATACGGTCTAATAATAGACCGTAGAGTACCTTTGCTTCACAAGAAAGCTCTTTAAAGCATTCTGCAGTGAACAGAATTTTAGGAACACGGTAAAAACTGTACTGCTCTGCCTCCATTCCCCTATAATAATCAAATTGTATCTTCTCCATGCTCCAATTCCTCCTCTCTGCCATTTTTCCATTGTTCCAGCAAGGTATAAATTACATTCTCTATCTCTTGTTTTGTATACGCAGGTGGAAAGTAACTGCTGATTTTCTTCGCTGAAATCGTTACTCCATTCCCGCTATTTTTCTTTTTTAATAACAGTCCATATATGGCATTTCCGTCCAGTTTTTTCTCTTCACTAAACATCTTGATTGCTTCTGCCTGCGCCGCTGTTGGCATGATTTCACAATTTCTCACTGCCTCCAAAACAAGCTCCTGTTCTTCCCTTGTAAGATAAGACAGTTTTTCTCCTACAATCATAGGAACTTTCTTCACATCAACAAGGTCTAACAATCCGCTGATCAAATTTGCCAGACGAATATACCTCTGAACGGTTCTTCCGCTGTCACCTGCAGTTTCTCCTACCATTTCAGCAGTATATTTTTCCCCTTTACTTCCCTGATGTTTCAGTGCCTCATACTTCATTTTATAAGCGAAGGCTTTTTCACTTGGCAGAATATCCTCTCTTTGGATATTGGTATCCACCATAATCACCGTCGCAGTATCATCATCTATATCACGAATAATAACAGGCATTTCTTCTAACCCGGCAAGTTCACAGGCTCTCCACCTGCGATGTCCTGCTACTACCTCATATCCGCCATCTGGATAAGGGCGGACAATCCCCGGCATCAAAATCCCGTATTGCTTGACGCTCTCTACGGTTTCTTCCATTTTTTCATCGTCCAGCACATGAAACGGGTGATTTTTAAATGGGTGCAGCAAATCAATCGGAACAGAAGTAACTACTTCACCACTTACTGGTTCTTCCTTACCAAACAGATCATCAAAAGAAGAAAGTTTTACTTTTTCTGCACTCTTATTCCTCATGTGCAAGCACCTCCTCTGTCAAGCAAATGTATCCTTTTGCTACTATCCCTTTCGGATCATGCAGATAAATACTCTTTCCTTCTGCTGTTGTTTCTGCAGCCCGAACAGACAGAGGAATACAATTCCTAAAAATATGTACTCTTGTCCCGTATACCTGCCGGATTTGTTCAGCTATATCTCTTGCAAAATTTGTTCTTCGGTCAACCTTTGTAAATAAAATTCCCATGATAGAAAGCTGAGGATTTAATTTTCTGTGTACTCTCCCAATCGTTTTAATCAACTGCTGAAGTCCTTTTACCGGAAGATACGCTGCTTCTACCGGGATCAGCACATAATCTGACGCTACCAGTGCATTGATTGTGATCATTCCCAGTGACGGCATACAATCAATCAGAATATAGTCATACTCTGCCTTTACCGTATCAAGATATTGTTTTAATATCATTTCTCTACTCATCACATTCACCAGCGCAGTTTCTAATCCTGCCAGTTCAATATTTGCCGGAATAAAGGCAATGCCTTCATCATGCCAGATAATCCCCTCATTTGGTTCAACATCTTCATCATTGATTACTTTTTCCATGATTGTTACTAAGGTAACTTCCAACTCGTCCGGCTCCTGTATCCCTAAACTTGCAGCCATACTTCCCTGTGCATCGGCTTCTATTAAAAGAACTCTTTTTCCTTCTCTTGCTAAGCCAATCCCTAAATTGACACAAGTTGTTGTCTTTCCGACTCCACCTTTTTGATTTGCGATTGCGATTACTTTACACATACTTATCTTCCGCCTTTCTTTTCTTCTATCTCTGCGTACATACGAAAATATTTTGTAGTTCCTTTATTGGAAAACAGGTCAGATACCTGCAGCACCGCTATCTGAGGGTGCTGCTCCAACTTTTCCCGAAACCATCGAATATCTGATTTTGTTCCCTGAACTCTGACTTTTAACATGCTTCTTCTCCTCTAAAAGCAATATTCCGGATAACGAATTTTGATTGCCTCCCAAAAGTATCTCGCATATCCACAGCAAAATAACTCCTCCGGTGTATATCCTGCATACTCCTGTAATTTTCCATCTTCACTTTCATAGTCATATACGCTTGGCGTCCCGTTACAGTATAAATTAAAAGCCATACGGACAATCCTTACGCTGCCACTGGTCTGCCACCCTTCTTGAAGGCATTCTGTTTTTACATATCCTGTTCTCAAATCGTAAATACGATCTATATTGATTCTTGTATCTTCACTAATTCCAAGACAATAAATCAAGGCTTTGTGATACACATCTTGACGGCGGCATTTTTTCATATATGTTTGATAAAAGTCTTTGTGTTTCTCGTTTCTGAAGATAATTGTGTTTGTGATTTCTTTCTCTGCTCTTAACGCTGTGTTGTTCATGTTTTTCCCTCCATTTTGAAATTCTTGACCATAACAAAAAAGACACTTCTCTAAAATTTCTCTTAGAAAAGTGTCCTCATAGTACAAAAATATTGCTTTGGTTTTTATCGGACTATTTAAAATCATTTATTTTAGCCCATTAAGGAGGTTCAATTTGTCGTACTCTTGTCGTACTCCATACCAAAAAGCCCATATTTTTAAATCTTATATTAGATTTTTAATACAGCTTTGCACCTGCTGGAATTCTATCATCTACCATCAGTAGATTTAATCCCTCTCTACCATCTTCCTCATGTACTGCTGAAATCAGCATACCCTCAGAATCAATTCCCATCATCTTTCTTGGTGGTAAATTAACAATAGCAATCGCTGTTTTTCCGACCAGTGTTTCCGGTTCATAATATTCGTGAATACCGCTTAAAATCGTGCGTTTGCGGTCTGTTCCGTCATTCAAAGTGAACTTCAATAACTTCTTACTTTTTGGAACTGCCTCACATGCTTCAATTTTTACTGCACGAAAATCTGACTTGCTAAAAGTATCAAAGTCAACTGTTTCTTCAAAAAGCGGTTCAATCTTCACATTAGAAAAATCAATTTTTTCTGCTGGTTTTTCTTCTGTTTTTACCTGTGTTGCATTGTTTGCTTCGTTCTTCGCAGCGCCCTGTGACTTCATTGTCGGGAATTTTTTTGATTTTTCTTCATTACCCTTCGTGATGCTTCGCTGAGCTATTCCTATTAAATTGTCTTCTCTTCATCACCATTCATGATGAATCATTGTCAAATCATATCTGTTGTCAATTTGATGTCATTTGGTTATTTCTGTTGTCAGATGAAAGGGTTCATAAGCCCTTCTTAAAATACATCCATTGTTGCAGCCAAATGTTCAAATGTTTCCTGTTTTTTCTCCTCTGTCGCCTCTGCATAGATATCCATAGTGGTCTGGATATCCTTATGCCCCATGATCGACTGGATAACCTTCAGGTTGGTTTCTCTTTCACAAAGCCTTGTACAGAATGTGTGTCTCAAACTGTGCGCTGAAAAGTTCGGCAACAGCACCGGCTCCCGATGCTCTTTCTTTGCTTCTACTTCTTCCGTCGCATTATAGGCAGAAGATATTCTCTTGATTGCCCGATTGACTGACTGAGCATTCATTACATTTCCATAACGGTTACAGAAAACAAAGCCTGTCATCCCATCAATCTCTGCATCTGTCCAGCCATTTTCTTTCTGCTCTTCCCAGATCATTTCAAAAGCATCTTTCACTGTATCCAACATGGGAATCGTACGCATTCCGGCTTCTGTTTTCGGCGTTGAAATATGATTTTCCGATGCCCGGTCTTCTCCTACCGGATAATACGTTAGATTATGATTGATGCTGATAATCCGCTTCTCATAATCGATATCTTCCCATCGAAGCCCTAAAACTTCGCCGATTCGGCACCCGGTTCCAAGAAAAATCGTAAAAATCGGCCACCAGTGAAAATAAACCGGATGCGTAGCAATATATTCCATAAATGCTCTCTGCTGTGGAATTGTCAGCGCATATCTCACACCGGTTTTCATGCCTAAGTTTTTCTTTAATTCTGCCATGACTCCATCCGTAGGATTTTTTCTGATAATGTCATCCCTTACAGCCAGTTGAAAAGTTGGATGCAATAACGTGTGAATGGTTTCCAATGTGTTGATCTTCAGTTCCTGCTTCTTGGTCAGATGATTATAGAACTGCACCACATCAGAATACTTAATCTCTGCTATATTCCGCTTTCCAAATGTATCCCGGATAAATCGGTCATACATATAAAGATAATTGCTCTTGGTCGTTGGTTTCAGATTGTTTTTGAGACTCATGTAGCGGTCAAATACAAAATTTACTGTAGCCTTTCCGGCAACATAAATATCCAGACCGTCCATCTGATCTTTCATGAGCTGTGCTTCTTTTTCCCGAAGCGCTACAAGGTCTTGCGCATAAACATATTTACGTCTTCCGAGAGGATCTGTATAAGTATATACATATCTCCCGTCTGAACGTCTCTGTGATTCACCTCTTCGCAGGACTCTGCCCCGCAAATCTTTTCTTGTCTGTGCCATATAAAATCCTCCTTCAATTAAAGGAAGGACTACATATTATTCAGGTCTGTTCAATACTTTTTCCAGTCCCTGCAAGACAACTTCTGTCACAGTCATTTTGTGTTTCCTGGCATAATCACAGATACACTTATACATAGAATCTTCCACCCGGATACTCAACACTTTCTTTTTTACATTTTCCGACTTTGGTCTTCCTATTTTCGCCATATCTGTTCTTATTCCTCCACATCCACATTATAATTTTCGTATGACAAGAAGTCAATCCCTATTTTTCGTCCTTCCACGATTTTCTTCTGTTCCCTACGCAATCCGAAATGTCTCCAGATACTTTTCAAAAATCTCACAGTTTACAAGAGCAACCTTGTCAATCTTATACACTGCTTTGGCTTCTTTCGCCAACTCCTGGAATTTCGTCAATCCAATGCTATAAAGCTCTGCCCCTTCCTGATAGCGTACAAATTTCTTTGCTATTTTCTTTGTTTTCTCTACATCTTTACGTGCATATCCCATACACGGCACCTCCTTTTTTGCATGAAAAAAGCAGCTAACCTATTTTTCATAGACTAACTGCTTAAATCTCCGGTTCAATATTCAATTTTAATCTTCTGAAACGTCTTCCGTTTGACTTAACTGTTTATGAACATCATATCTAACCTTCGTGTTAAATACCAAGTTTTTCAAATAGTATTCTATTCCTTTTTCCTGCATCATCAATAATTTTGTCAAACGACAAGATTTCAATATATGCTCGCTTTTTGTCGTGATATTTATACATTCCACGCTTATCTGGCGTTTCAATAAAATCAAAATCTTCTGCAATTTTCCTCAACTTAGATGTAATATCACATACCGCATATAAATAAAATTGGGTATTGGTTCCTGTTTTTATAAGTCTCCCATTTTTATCTTTCATTTCATTAGAACTAATCTTGTCAACATATCCCAGCATTTGTATAATTGGATTTTCCGCTTGCGTATAATCATTTCTCATAGGCTTCTTCAATTCCAAAATTACAATTGTTTCATATTCTCGTCCCGTATTGGGTTCATCTGAAACAGCAACCGGTTTATCTAATATCATTACATCTGTTCTATCTTCTCTTGGGTTATTATCAAATGGAATATCCGATGACACATACTCACAATAAGCCAACCTCTCATCTATAAGCCACAAGTTATGAGCCTGATATTCAATTTCATCTGACGTTCTTCGCATAGGATATATAAGGTTATGAATGTATGCCTCTTTACTATATTTTCCAAAATCATCCGACTGAATACCCTTTTTCAACAATTCCAGAATAACTTTCCTATGCGCCACATATTCTGCTAAAGATGCTTTATTCGCTTCGCTAATTTTAGCAAATTGTTTTTGGAATTTTTCCTGATAAGAGTCTAAACTTGTTGCTCCAACCTCTAGTGTTTTAATAATGTCCTGGTTGTCTTTTTTTAGTTGATTATCAAACTTTCTCTTAATCTTATACAATTCATCATCCAATTTAGAATCTGGAAGATATGGTTTGATTGCTTCAACATCTTCTCGCATATATTTTAAAAGATGACCATACTGTGGTGCTTCATCTTTTATATACGACCGAACTCTTTCTTCTTTCTTCCCTTTTACTTCAGATAAATAATCAGCCAAATATATCTGAACATTTTCTGCAACATTTGAAATGATATCATCCATACTTATCTCTGATCCATCTTCCGCTGTATCTGAAATATCAAAAGAAGTCCTGTTTGTTCCTACATTTTCATCTAAAAACTTCCCCGACAGAATTCCTGCATAATAATACCCTTTTGCAGAAAACAGATTCTTATCCAAATCTACAATCTCTTTTTCAAGATTTACTTCTTGAACCATTCTATCATTAGCATATAAATACAGTTTGCTTGCCCCAAATGCAGCATCTTCAATCTGCGTATGCAATAATGAAAAGTTTTCATTTCCAATCTTAAATTCGATTTTTTCAGACTCCTTTTTAATGCGTTCATCAAACATTTCATTAATATTATACGTTTGATCCTCGTCCGCCACTTTTATTACAGGACACTTTGCAGACATTAAATAAATAAAACAATGCTGCATTATTTTAGTAGCAATAACTTCTCCTTTTTTAGGAAGATTTTTCTTATATGGAGCCAAACATTCTTTCAAAGCTACTATTGTTTTATTGTCTGTTAGTGGATCAATATCTTCCAATGAATCATTAATTTCATTTTGCTCCAATGTAAAACAAAATTTTCTTCTAACCCATTCACCTGCATCAATAAACGAACTTTCTATGTCTGCCTCTTTAAATGCTTTTAACCAAGCGAATCTTCCAACACCTTTGCCACCCTTTTCAGCTCTATACGTAGAATCAGACTGAAGAAATGATTTCATATTATTCTCATCAAAGCCAATTCCATTATCTGTTACTACAAATCCCGTAATATCATTTATGCTACTGTCTATTCCCTCTGTCTGAACCCTCATTTGCGGTTCACGTATTATTTCAATATTAATATAGCCATTTACCTTGTCATCATTTTGCTGTCTTTCCTCAATTGCGTAAATCGAATTAACTATCGTCTCAAATAATGGCATCAATGGTTTTGTTCTTGGCAGTTCAAAATTTTTCACACGTCCTGGTAAATCAATTGAAAAACCAGCCATTAATTTCGCCCCTTCCAAACTCCATTTTTTTAACTTTAACATACTGATAATTTTCATTTTACCAGAGTTTTTTATTATTCTCAATTTAATTTTTCACCTCTTTGAACTCTCCCCACTTATTCCCGTACACTTCAGAATATTCATTCCCCGGCAGATGGCAGGCGGCAGATAAAGTATCTATAAAAATCGGTACTTACTCCAATGATTCTGCCACCATCACTCTTTTAACCGAATACTATTCTCCTGTTTTTCATTTACCCGATATTCCAGCTCATTCTTCATCCGGCTTCTCACATCACGCATTGTTCGCCCGGATATCCCCTGCTCTTTTGCCTTTTCGTCTAATTCCCTAATTGAAATTTCTTTTTTATCAGCAAGCAGTTCCATGATTAGCTTTCTCCCTCGTTCCAGTTTTGTTTCTGTTGCTTTTCCTTCTTTCCCATCTAGCAATTCATCTGCAGAAATCTCATAGGCTCCCACCCATCGGAAACCTTCTTCATCTCCCAGTTTAAATGCCATTGTCTCCCCTGGCGGTGCAAGAGAACTTTTTTCATGAATCAATACCCTCGTGGTTGGATCTTTTCTTACTTTCCCGATGAAAATCAAGCTTCGCACTGCTGCCATAATATCAATAGAACCAAGTCCCCGATAAGTACTCTGTGTCCCGGAAGATTTATTCAGATGTCCAATCAGCACAATGGCACATCCGGTCTTCTCTGCAATCATTCCCAGTTTTCGGAACACCGGACGCACTTCATTCGCCCGGTTCATATCCACATCTGCTCCAATAAATGCCTGTACCGGATCAATAATTACAAGTCTCACCTGGTTCTGTCTGACTGCTTTTTCAATTCGGTCATCAGATAAAGTCAATGCTTCTTCCGTATCATCAATTACCATAACCCGGCTCAAATCTGCTCCTGCCTCCACCAGTCTAGGCTTAATGGTATCACCCATGCCGTCCTCTGCTGTTTGATAAATTACATTGAACGGCTCAATATCTTCCATGTTGGGAAACAGTTTTCGATTGGTACAGGCTGCCGTCAGCATCATTGCAAAGTAAGTTTTTCCCTCTCCCGGATTGCCCTGAATAATTGTCAGTTTTCCAAATGGGATATAAGGAAACCACAACCAATCCACACTGGTCTGCTCAATATCTTCATAACATAACATCGGCACCAGTTCTTCTGCTTCTGGTACTTTGATTGTGATGGTTTCTGCGATTGCTTTCTTTCTGTCAGCATTTTTATCACAGAGGATTTCATTCCAGTCTTTTCGTGAAGGTTTCAGGCGAATTACACTGTATCTTTCTGAGATTTCTCCTGCCAATTTCTCACAGGCTTCATTCCCTGCCTGGTCATTATCCAGGCACAGAAAAACAGACGTAATCTGAGGGCGTTCAGAAAGAAAAGCCATTAATGCCCTACTGGATACACCGCCCAGACTCAGATAGCTGCGTTTCTTCCAGTCTTTTGGAAATAGTTGGATAAAAGAAAGCAAGTCAATGGCTGCTTCAAACACAAACAACTGATTATCCGTTCCTCTGTAACAAAATCCAGAAGATTTATCAGAACCGACTACATCTCCACGATATTTCATTTCACCAGTTCCCCGGCAATGTGCATATCTTGGAATACCATCTGCATCTCTGCCAACAAATATAACATTATGATGTTTCTTTTCTTCGTAAATATCTCCTCTGGCAATCCATTCCATCACCAGATTTTTCTCAAGTGCTCTGCTTTCTGTCAGATACTTTACGATCATTTCATTATCTTCATTTTTCTCTGGTAATCGGAAATCTTTGGACGGGGCGGGGCAGGACTTCTGCCTGCCTTCGCCTTCTTCCCCAATCAGCATTTTCACTGCTTCCGGGAATGTTGCATAATAAAATTCCATCACAAAATCTACCGGATAACCTCCCTTGCTCTGACTATGCCGATACCATCGGTTACCGGATACCGTTACACTGTCATGCTTTTTCCAACGGTATTCTCTGCCGCTTTTTACCAACTGTTCTCCCTGTTCGTTCAGAAAAGAAACAAGATCCGTATGGTTTGCTCTTGCAATCTGTTCTTCTGTATACTGCATTTTCATCATCCTTTCCTGTCTGCTCTGTTAACAGACTGTTATAAACTCATCTCATGGTTCCGTTTTTTCTTCACTACCTGCTGTTTTGCATCACGCTCTGCACATTCTTTCTTCTTTTCATCCAATTTTCTCAGAAGAGAAGTCTTCTTTTCTGACTTCTGCTCCGGCTGTTGCTCTCCTTTACCGTTTTCTTCAAAAATATCTTCCGTCTGAACTGCATGAAACGCCGGAAACTTTGTCTGCTTCTCCCTTTTTTCTTCTGAACGCCCGGAAGTATCTGCTTCTGCCATTTCCCGGTCACGTCTGGCAATATCTGCGCAGCTCTGTACTTTTTTCACAAAAGCAAGTTCGTCCTGATATGGCTGATTATCTACTTTCAGTTCTTCAATCGCTGTCCGGAGTTCTTCTTTTTCCCGTTTCCATCTGGCAATTGGCACTTTTCCATTTTTGTCCAGGTGTTGTTTCAGTTCCCGTTCACATTTACGGTAATAATTGATTTCTTTCTTATGCTGCTGATAGTATTTCTCACGTCTTTTCTGGAAATAGAAACGGTTATACTCATCAATCAATGGCTGGTTCGTCTTTATTACCTCTGCCGTCTTTTCCAGATTCTCCAGTTCCTTTAACTGTTTCCGCTTTTCGGAAATTTCTTTTTTGCTGACAGAAACAACACCGTTCAGTTCCTCAATCCGTTCCTGCAGATCATCCATCGTCTCTATCTGATGGGTCTGAAGATAATTGATGGATTTTGAAAACTCCTGTAAATTGGAGAGATTCTTCCCTCTTCGTTTCATTTCCTCATAGGAATTTGGAAGTGGCGGTCTGCCCTGTGTCTTTTTATCATAATAATCCTGCAAGCTCTCTAGAAGTGTCGGGTTCTGCCTGCGATCCAGCTCGGCTTTCATTTCTTCATAGGCTGTCTTCATCCACTGAATGGATTCTTTCAGAGAAATGAACATCTGATTGAACTGCCGGATTGCCCGGTTCAGTTCTCCAATCACCGTTTTGATTCCCTTTTTCTCCATTGCCCGGACTTCGTATCCTTCATGGATAGTCGGAATCAGATCAATTCCCTGCTCTTTGTAAGAACGGTGATCAATTCTGGCTGCCATGTGGCACTCCCGGAATTTTTCATTTACTTTCTCCGTCCACGCTCTTCTCCATTCCTTTAAAAGCTCTGGATCATTCCACCCGGTAGTCGAAACAGCATTGAATATATCCTTCCCTTTAGCATCTTTTATCCGATTTCCGTCTTCATCCAGAACATATTCCCGTTTCTGCTTGCTGCCCCAGCTTCCATCTTCTGTAAAAGGACGGATTGGAACAAGTACATGAAAATGTGGATTGTCTGGTTCATCTTCGTTCTTTGATTTTCCCTCATGAACTGCCAGATCTACAATCATGCCACGAGCTACGAACTGCTCCCGGCAAAACTCTCTCGCCAATTCTATATTTTCATCCAATGTCAGTTCATTTTGTAAAGCAATATCAAAAGAATAAGCTAACTGTGCCCGTTTACTTTTCTCTACCTTCTCTACCTCATTCCAGAGTATTTCCCGGTCAGTCAGATGTTCCGGCACATATTCCGGTGTCAGGATTTCTGTGAAAACCACTCCAGACTTTTTTGTATAGTCATGTGTCTGTCCATAATAATCGTTATAAAGCTTCTGCCCCGAAATATAAGCTGCGGAATTAACCACTGTCTGACCTTTTCCTCTGGAAACTTGCTTTACTGAAAAATGATACAGTGCCATTAGCTGTCATCTCCTCTTTCTGCTTTTTCAACTATTTCTGCAATCTGCTGTTGTTCTTTGTGTGCGGCTTCTATGTGAACCTGTCGCACAATACTCTTGTTGTAACTACTGTTCTGCAACTGATCCATAACATCCTGAACGTCTTCCTGTTCCAGATCTCTGGATAATGGAAATGCTTTCTCAAACTCTGCACCTTTAACAATCAATCTGTGGGAACGTTCCTTTCGCTCCACTAACTTCTTTCTCTGCTCCAAAATATTTTTATTGTGAATTGCACGTTCCAGTTCCTTTTTACTTTTTTCCATGTTAGCCTTCAGTTCTTCCAATGACATGGATTCATATTTTGGATTTTTCGCTCTGCTCAATTTTTCAACCTCCTACTCTTTCTGTAAATAAAAAGAACCGGGCTTCTCATAAATGCCGATTCCTGAATATAAAAAACTGTGGTCGTTGTTTCACAATAAGAACATACTGACCTCTGTAATCTTAAAAATCTTTAATTGCTACAACAAGATAGGCCTTGTGCCGCAAGGGGAAATTATCCCCTTGTCCGAAATCTATAATTTCGCTATATTCCCGAATTGAAATCCTTCAAAATCGGGAATGGCACCGCAGGTCGCACGATACAGGCAGATGTAATTGCCTGTATAGAAGTGCGCTCTTAGCTTTGCTAAGAGAATTATGCCGTATCCGGCTTGCTATCTTTAATCTGTAAATTCCATCATCTCGTCAATAGTACAATTCATTTTCTTACAAATTTTCTCGACTTTTTCCATTGATACATATTGATTTTTTCCCATCCGGGCAAGGATATTTGCACTAATCCCGGTGAGGTGTTGCATTTCTATTCGCTTCATATTTTTATCAATGAGCTGTTTCCACAATCTGTTATAACTTACACTCATAAATAACCTCCACATTTTATTAGACAAATTTCTGCTTTTATTAGTCAAACGGAATTTCTCCGTCCTTCGCTTCCATAAAACCGTCTTTATCTGTTTTCGGGGGTTCTGATGAATCTGCTCCAGCACCGCTATCCTTGTTCTGAGCAAATTCATGTTCTTCCACAATCACATCTGTGGTATAAATCGTCTTTCCATCCTTATCCTTATAGCTGCCAGTGCTGATGCGTCCACCGATCACAATCCGCATTCCCTTATAAAGATATTTCTGTGCAAACTCTGCACTCTTGCCAAACGTTACGCAGGAAATAAAATCTGCTTCCTGTTCTCCGTCACGTTTATATCTTCTGTTCACTGCCAGAGTATATCTGGCTACTGCCATATCATTATCTTTCCCGGCATACTTGATCTCCGGATTCTTTGTCAGTCTTCCCATTAAAATCACTTTATTCATAGTCGTTACATCCTTTCCGGGCATTTTGCCCTGTAAACATTTTTCAGTTACTTTTTTGCAGTGGTCTGTCGTGCTTTTCCCTGTCACCTGCAGTCGTCTCAGACTGCCTCTGCCTGTATAAACAGGTCACTGACCATAAGGCTCTGGTCAACCGCCCATCATCGGGAGTGTCATTATGATTCCGCTTGCTTCCAGAAAAAGAAAGGTCATGGCAGAACTCCTGGTAGGCTTTCAGGGTGCACTTATCGGTTGTCAAGGTTCAACGAAGGAACATTCCAAAACGTCCTCTAATTACTAAAGTCAAATGACTTTGCAAGATGCAAAAGATTCGTGATATTTTTTTGCATTTTTATCATTTTTTCTTTTAATTTCATTAGTCCCTTCACATACTCTGTACTGGGACAAGCAAAAGCGGACATGATTTTGGGGATTTTTGAAAAATAATTATTCCTCTACCTATAAAGCGTTGGAAATGGTATTTACCAACCCCTTTTTGTAAGTTTTTTATGCGTAAACGAAATATTTCTTCACTAATTGCAAGTTTCAGAAGGCATTTGGACGGTGCTTTTCTAAGAAAATTTATTTTTCCACTAATCACATGTAGCAGAGTATACAATGTCAGATACTTTTGAAAAAAAGCAAAAAAAGAAGCACTAACTTTTTACGGTTAATGCTTCTTGAGTTGATCTTTATCCTATTTTCTCTTATTTCTACTTGCCGATCTTGCTTCCCATAATTTTTTCATATATTTAATCGTATTCGATGTACCAAACAAAAATTTTTGTCCCATTGCAAGCTGCATACAGTTATATGCAATTACACTATTTAATGATAAATTTATAACTCCATTCTCTGGCATATCTTTAGAAATAAGAGGTGCTACTTTATCTTTTATTCTGAATATAATAGCCTTATTGGACGAAACAGGAATACATATGTCATTAAATCCATTCCTTACAGTCTGTGCTGGATTATCACTAATAACAAAATCTAACTCTGTATTATTCACTGCTTCATACCACTCATAATTATACTGTAACATCTGCATAGTTTCTAAAACAGGTTTTATTCCTAAAATTTGATATAGCTGTGTATTCTTTCCTGTAGAACAATTTGTCTCAATAATTTTTTTCTTTGTCTCTTCATCAAGTCCCAAATTATCACACATAGAATTTAACCATTTCTCTGTTTTGTTATTTATAGCATCCATTTGATCTCTAAACTGTTTCGTTCTATATGCCAGGGAATGTAAAAATATTACCATTAAATTTCTATTTGAGCTTATATGAATTCTGCTGAGATCTTCCTGTAATTCATTAAGCATTTTACTAATAGCCGATTCTTCTCTTGCTAATGCGTGTTCTGTAAATTGTTCATCTGATAATTTTTCATTGTCACAGAGTTCTGGAAAAACTTTCAAATCTTCTTTTAATATTTCTGCAATCTGTTCTTTATCTGCATCATAGAAATAATTTGCCACCGCAAAATTTTCAACTTTTCGATTATCCAAAACAGTACCATTATCCAGCTTGAGAACAGAAATATATTCATCGCCTATATTTCCATACCCAAATCTTTTTAAATACATTCTCGGCACATAATGTTGCCGTCTTACTTTTTCCATAAATTTTTCTCCCATTCAACGAAGGCATTAACGCTTTACCGTTAATGCCCTCTCCTTTAAAATAATTCTATTTTTTTCCTTCCTGTTGCATAAATGTATTATACCACTTAACAGCTCTCTTTATTTGAGATCTTACAGATACTGACAATTCTGAGTATTCTTCCAAATGTTCCAGATGATATTGATACAATTCATCATCTTCCCATTCAAGAATATGATCTGCTCTCTTCATTCTGGATACCGTATCACCAATAACGGCATCTGAATACTTTGAATTTTCCTTTAACCAATTTTTAAATTCATTACTCTCTATCATTTCTGCCCCTCCAGTATTGGTTTTATCGTTCTCGCAATAAACCTTCCTAAATTTACCGGAACAGCATTCCCTATCATTTGCTCTATATCCGTTTTACTTCCTACCCATTTATATTCATCTGGAAAAGTCTGTATTTTAGCTCTATCCATCGTTGTTAATGCATGCAAGTCGTCTGTAACTGGACACGCATCATTATGATGCCCCGGATATCCCTTGGGAACTGGCCTATTTACTCCTCTCATAGTAGGTGCTGGTTCATCAATTGAAAATACGCCTCGTCGATTATAATTTCTCGGATGACGATAATAATATTCAAACCCTAATGAATCTCCAAAATAATCACGCAATGTCATATGTTTTTTTGAAAAACCAACTTTAAATGAATTTGTTGCAAAATCATCTTCCTTATTTTGCATTCCAAAACAAATAAAACGTTTACGTTTCTGCGGTGTTCCGCAAAGACTTGCATCCAATACTATTTCTGTAAGACCATATCCTGCCTTTTTAAATTCTTCCCTTGCCATTGCATAGGCATTACTTTTTCTGGCACGATCAACATTTTCCATTACAAATGCTCTCGGTTTTATAGCACATATAATTTTTGCATAACTATCCGTCAAACTTGCTCTATCTGCTTCAATTCTTTTTCCAGCATGGGAAAAGTCTTGACACGGAGGGCCTCCAATAATAATATCCGGTTTTAATTCTCTAATGATTTTCACAGCCTCATCAACATTCGACAAATCTGTTTGGTATACTGAATGCGAAAAATTCTCTTTATAACATTTAACCGCCGCATCCCACAATTCAAATGCTGCAACAATATTATATTTTTCTTTTTGAAATCCCAATGAAAGTCCACCGCATCCTGCAAACAAATCTACTGTTCGTAGCGTCATCTACTTTCTTTCCTTTCACATCATCATATGATATAATATTTTAATATACAGAAATGAAGAATTCTTTTCATCTCTACACCAAATTATAATTAACAATTCGAAAGACGTCAAGTATTTGACGTCATAAAATTAGGAGGAACACAATATGTCATCTGGCTTATTTGGTATAAAACACTCAAATCGTTCTACAAACGATCATTGGGGGAAAAACTGCTTTAATTCTAGCTATCCAACCGCTACGGCTGCCTACATGCTCCACAATAACATTCCAGCAATTTATATTCATCTTGCTGATGTAAATGGACAATTACAGGTGGTTGCCGATGAAATTCCCATAAAAGATGTATTTAACTGTGGTTCAACTCAACCTGAAGATTTATATTTTAGCTTTGAAACCATTTATGAACCGTACCAACAGTACTCATTTGATACTATTGACGGCATAGATCTTGTCGTAAAAGATCTTTCTGGAAATTTTCTTTCTCCACTTGAAGTTAAATTAACTGTTTTACCCACAGATTCCACTTGTAAACAACCAGAAGAAAAATGGGGGTGTGAGTTAGTTATTCGTTCTGCAACCACTTCATATTGTGCTTTAGGTATGTTTGATTCTGTAAAAAATGAATCGCAATACATTCGGGAGATTTTTGAAAATTCTTGTTCCTCAATTCAGATGTGGGACAACGATTTTGAAATGACACATAAAATGGCTACCATATGTCAAAGCATTAACGATTTTCAATCACAATACTATCAACATCAAAAGCCTTTATTGATGCAAACAATATGGAAAACGCAGGGTAAATCTCCGCTTCTTGCTGAACAAGCCTTCGATATTGTAATTTGGAGTGATTATGCTTTTTCACGTTTATTTATTGACAGCTCTACTTCCCCTGCTAATACTATGAGTCGTCCCATGAGAGCTACTGCACGACTTGCTCGTTGTCTTTGGGAATTAAGTAAATCAGGAAAAATAAGAGTAGCAGATATTTATCGTCAAATGGCCTTTGGTAATCAAACTGACAAGGAATTTGCTATCAGCGGTTCAAAATGGCGACAGTATGTAAAAAGTGATCGTATTTTACGTCCCATCTTATCAAAAACAGTTGTCAATGACATTATTGAACCTGGTTACATACAAAAATTAAGTCCCGAACGTCGCTTTGATCAAACTTTATATTTTACAGTACTTCATTGATGTTTACTCAGGGAGGATTATTTAATCCTCCCTGAGTAATTAAATTTCTGTAAGAATTAATTTCATCAATTTTTTTAATTTCAATCCATCCCTCACCCCCAAACGATAGAAGAACTCTTCTGTTTCTGCCCCACTGTTAAATATCGCATCACAATATTTTGTAATAACTTCTTCTTGCTCTGCTGGAAGTGTCTCAATCACTTTTTTGTACGCTTCCTCAATTTCATCTGGTTCTGTCACAGACGACTGACTCAGCTTCCAATCTGCATATGATTTTCCCATATGTTCCGTTATGGTTAGATTGATAATTTCTTCAATTTCTTTTGTCATTTTCATTTGTAAATCCCGTTCCTTTCTCCGGTACCCTACTCCATCAATGTATCCAGTATAGTTTTAATAGCTTCTTTCAGCTTTAACCCATCTCTCAATCCCATACGGTAATAGAACTCATTCAAATCACTGTTGTTATTTGAAGTTTCCGTCATATAGTCAAAAATGACTTTTCCCTGTTTTGGCGGTAACTTCCGAATTATCTTTTGCACTTTCAGTTCCAGTTCTTCATTGAATGGATCATACTGCTCTCCATCTTTTTCCTGATAAACCTGTTCCATTCTTTTTCCGATCAGATCATTCAGGAACTCTTCCATATTTTCTGTTAATTCCATCTTTTTAATCTCCCATCAATCTGATTTTGATTGTTTCCAGCCACATCACCGCCCAGCCAGAAAGTACAGGCAGGATATAAAGTATAAAACCTACCAAAAGCATTCTGCTCGCTTCTGTGCCTGTTTCCTGTCCGAATCCATAGCCTAAGACTGCTGTAATGCAGATGATTCCCGACAGGGCATGAAATACAGTTGCAGACAGCCATGTGCTAAACATAAGCATCAGTTGTATCAGCGTCAGGCATATCCGCACTGGCAATAACAAAATCCTTATAATAATTTTTACAACTACCATGACTGCCTACCCCTTTCACTGTTTTAAATATCTTCGGTAACTATCCAGAACTGAATCTGTAACACCGCTTTTATAGATTTTACGAATATCAACAATCTTTTCATCTTTCAGCAGTTTCAGCCAATCCAGTAAATCTTTTCTACTGTTTGCGAAATTGCAGCATCTTCCATCTGCATATTCAATCCTGTATCTTATACGCTCCTCCTATATATATACCAATTCACTCAACACAATTTCCTGCACACGATTCCTGATGTTATTACACTGTCGCACCCACTCCATAGGATTCTGTGCTTTTAATTTCTCTGTTACGCCTTCAGCACTTCTCATTTGTGCTTCAATCAACTCATACCGTTCCTGTGCCTGTTCGTTAAGATCTGCCAGATAGCTGTCCAGTTTTCCGGTCAACAGAAGATAAGAATACATCCCCGATTTATGTTTTTTCAGATATTCTTTCCGAAGCATTCCCCAGTAACCAATCGGTCTGGTTTCCTCCGGCAAGGCTAACATCGGTATGTAATAATCTCCTACCAGCACATAATCTAATCCATTGTTATCATCATGTATTATTTTTCTCTGTTCACTCATGTTCTTCTCCTCTATCAAATCTTCCTCTGCGTTCGCAGATACGCTTCAAATATACTTCTACGAATCAGTACTTTCTTCCCAATCTTATAGACTGCCCCGGCTTCATGTGCCATACGGACAACGGGTTTGATTCCCAGCCTGTAATATTCACACGCCATATTGTAGGTCACATAGGCATGGCTCATAAATTCCAGATCTTCATCATCAATCTCATCTGAAAACATCCATACATTACCGCTCATCCATCATTTCCTCCCTGTCTTTTCCTGTCGCCGGTTCATGGAATCGTTCCAGATAAATATCAAAAATATCCTTGTTAATCAGTACCGTTCCATCTATTCTGTAAATTGCACCTGCATCACTGGCAAGCTCCAAAAGTTTCTTATGGGAAATACTGTAAATGATTTCTGCCTGTTGATAGCGTAGATACTGTCGGCGTAATTTTCTAAGCTGCTCTGGTACTTCTTTCATACTTGTAATTGGTTTATAACTTTTACCCATGATGTTTTCCTCCAAAATTAGATTTACTGTTTTACAGAAGCTGACCGCTGGGATGTGACTTTCCAAGGACGAAAAAAGCACCTCTTAGATTAACTCTAAGAAGTGCTCTTACTTCATCGTCTAAACCTGTGCCCTTTCACCTGAAATTCGTCATGCTTCATAACGATTCATCATTCTCCCAAATTTTGTTGTCAAATTGTTGTCAAATGCGGTCTGACATCACGGTTTTAGACATTTTATATTTAATTTTAGTACAGCTTTGCACCAGCCGGAATGTGGTTATCAACCATCAGAAGATGGAGCTTTTCTTCTCCCTCTTCCTCATGGATTGCACTGAGGAGCATTCCACAGGATTCAATTCCCATCATGGCTCTCGGTGGCAGATTAGTGATCGCAATTAAGGTCTTTCCAACCAGCTCTTCCGGCTCGTAATAAGCGTGAATACCGCTTAAAATCGTACGATCTGTGCCTGTTCCATCATCCAGAGTGAACTGTAACAGCTTCTTGGATTTCTTAACTGCTTCACAAGCTTTTACCTTTACAGCTCTGAAATCTGACTTGCTGAAAGTATCGAAATCAACAAATTCCTCAAATAAAGGCTCTACCTTTACCTTGGAGAAATCGATAACTTCTTCTTTCTCCGGTGCTGCTGTGGAAGTGCTGTTTTCTGACTTCGCAGATTTCTTATCAGCGTCCAGGGACTTCATTGTCGGGAAGAGCAACACATCTCTGATCGCTGCACTGTTTGTCAACAGCATACACATTCTGTCGATTCCGAATCCGATACCGCCTGTAGGAGGCATACCGATCTCCAGCGCGTTCAGGAAGTCTTCATCTGTTGTATTCGCTTCATCGTCTCCCTGCGCAAGCAGCTCTTCCTGTGCTTTGAAACGTTCTCTCTGATCGATCGGATCGTTCAGCTCAGAGTATGCGTTCGCCATCTCCCATCCGTTCATAAAGAACTCGAAACGCTCTGTATATTCCGGATTCTCCGGTTTTTTCTTTGTCAGCGGAGAAATCTCGATCGGATGATCCATTACAAATGTAGGCTGGATCAGGTGCTCCTCTGCAAATTCTTCGAAGAAGAGTGCAAGGATATCTCCTTTTTTGTGACGCTCTTCAAACTCTACATGATGCTCTTTTGCAAGTGCTCTTGCCTGTTCCAGTGTCTCCACTTCGTTCCAGTCCACACCTGCATATTTTTTCACTGCATCTACCATTGTGATTCTCTCAAACGGTTTTCCTAAATCCATCTGCACACCGTTGTACTCGATCACAGTTGTTCCAAGTACTTCCTGTGCAACGTGACGGTACAGATTCTCTGTCAGATCCATCATTCCGTTATAGTCTGTATACGCCTGGTACAGCTCCATCAATGTAAATTCCGGATTATGTCTTGTGTCAAGACCTTCGTTACGGAATACACGTCCGATCTCGTATACGCGCTCCATTCCTCCGACAATCAGTCTCTTCAAGTACAGCTCAAGAGAGATGCGGAGTTTGAAATCTTCATCCAGTGCGTTGAAGTGTGTTTCGAACGGTCTTGCAGCAGCACCTCCGGCATTGGATACGAGCATCGGTGTCTCTACTTCCAGGAATCCCTGTCCGTCCAGATATCTTCTGATCGCACTTAAGATCTTAGAACGATTGATAAATGTCTGTTTTACATCCGGATTCATGATCAGATCCACGTATCTCTGACGGTAGCGGATATCTGTATTTGTCAGTCCGTGGAACTTCTCCGGCAGAATCTGAAGACTCTTGGAGAGCAATGTCACGGAAGAAGCGTGGATGGATTTTTCTCCTGTCTTTGTCTCAAACACTTCTCCTGTGATTCCGATCACATCGCCGACATCCATCTTCTTAAACTCTTTGTAAGCTTCTTCTCCGATGCTGTCTCTTGCAACGTAAGACTGAATATTTCCCTGCAAATCCTGTACATTGCAGAAAGATGCTTTTCCCATCACACGTTTGGACATCATACGTCCTGCGATAGAAACTTCTTTTCCTGCAAGCTCTTCAAAATTCTCTTTGATCTCCAGACTGTGATGTGTCTGGTCATATTTTGTGATCACAAACGGATCTTTTCCGTTTGCCTGTAAATCCGCCAGTTTTTCGCGACGAACTTTTCTCAACTGATTTAAATCTGGTTCCTGCTGTGCTTTTTTCTGCTGTTCGGACACGATATTTTCTCCTTCCTTTTTCGGGCATCCGGTACACTTTTATGTGTTCCCTAAATGCGAATTAAGACCCCTTGTAATAAAGGGGTCTGGTTTCTACTACATAGAACGGCTGATATCAAGTACTTTGTACTGGATCACTCCTGCCTGTGTTTCTACATCTACAGTCTCTCCGACTTTTTTACCCATCAGAGCCTGACCAACCGGCGACTCATTGGAAATCTTTCCTTCCAGGCTGTTCGCCTCTGTAGAACCTACAATGTTGAACTCCATCTCTTCGTCAAATGTGATGTCAAATACTTTTACTTTACATCCTACATTGATCTTGTCTAAATCAACTTCATCCTCTACTACAACTTCTGCGTTTTTCAAAATGCCTTCCAGCTCTTCGATACGGGCTTCGATATCTCTCTGCTCATCTTTTGCCGCATCGTATTCTGCGTTCTCTGAAAGGTCTCCCTGCTCTCTGGCTTCTTTGATCTTTCCTGCCACTTCTTTACGTTTTACAACTTTCAGATTTTCCAGTTCATCCTCCAGCGCTTTCAATCCTGCATAAGTAAGTAATCTCTTCTTTGCCTCTGCCATACCTGTCTGCTTCCTTTCTTTCCTGATCTTGCTCTTTTATTTAAAACTTTATCTTCGGCTTTTTCCTGTATTTACAGGACATTTCTGCCTGTCCATATCTCTAATTCAAGTATATTTCACAATTTCAATATTATACTCAATCGTTATAACGATGTCAAGAGATTTTCCAGTTCTGCATAGCTCTCAACCTGATTGATCCGATCCCGCAGACGGGCTGCCCCATGCAGTCCTTTTGTATACCATGCCACATGTTTGCGCATCTCCCGGATTCCTGTAAAATCACCTTTATACTCGATCTGGAGTCTGGCATGCCGAAGCATTGTCTGTTTGATTTCTTCCACATCCGGTCTGTCAGGAAGCCGTCCTGTTCTTTCGTATTCTAAAAGCTCCGAAAAGATCCACGGATTCCCCTGAGCACCTCTGGCAATCATCACCCCGTCACACCCTGTCTGCTCACGCATGGCGATTGCTTTTTCCCCGGAAGTCACATCTCCGTTTCCGATCACCGGGATGGAAACTGCCTCTTTTACCTGACGGATGATCTCCCAGTCCGCTTTTCCGGAATAATACTGTTCTCTTGTTCTTCCGTGTACAGCTACTGCTGCCGCACCTGCTTCTTCAATGATCTTCGCGATTTCCACCGCATTGATATGTTCATCATCGAATCCTTTCCGGATCTTAACGGTAACCGGCTTTTTGATTGCTTTTACCGTCGCACTGACCAGTTCGTATACCAGCTTCGGATTCTTCATCAGTGCAGACCCTTCTCCGTTTCGCACGACCTTTGGCACCGGACATCCCATGTTGATATCCAGAATGGAAAACGGACGTTCCTCGACCCGTTTCGCCATCTCGCTGACGATCTTCGGATCTGAACCAAAAAACTGCAGCGATACCGGCACTTCCTCGGGATGGATCTGAAGCAGACTTTCCGTATTCTTATTATTATAGAAAATACCTTTCGCACTGACCATCTCCATACACAGAAGACCCGCTCCCTGCTCTTTGCAAAGCAAGCGAAAAGGCAGGTCTGTTACGCCTGCCATAGGTCCGAGTACATAAGAATTTTCCAGTAAAACATTTCCTATTTTCAACTGTTTCATTTTCACACTCTAACTCTTTCTCTCGTTTCTTTTCTCAGGATCTGTACTCTACTCTTCTTCCAGATCAACCTCTTCTCCCAGATAAAACACCTTATAAAACAATTCCAGTGACTCGAACAGCTCCTGTTTTGTCTGCTGCAGCTGTTTGATCTTCAAAACACTGCCGATCTCATCAAACGAAAAATCATTCTCCTCGTGATCTACCCGAAACTCCAGATTTCCATCCTCATCATAGAAAACCATCAAGATCCCGCCTACATCTTCTGTGTAGAGCACGCACATAATATTCAATTCCTGCTTGATACTTTCAGGCAGCATTTCAAACTCGGGATTCAGATAGTATTTCTGCTCATAAGAGTTCGCCGCACAAAGCACAATTTCTTCTTCCATTTTCAGTTTCCTTTCTTATATGACTAAACATATCCGTAAATACCGCGCACGGAAACTTCTCCCGCATAGACCGCTGTTTCACTTCCATCCACTTTTCTTACAAGCAGCTCACCACCGTCATTGATTCCAAGAGCTTCTGCCTGCCATTCTCCCTTTGGCTCCAGAACCCGGACCTCACGTCCGCAATTCACAAGCAATTCATTGTATGCTTTTTGGATTCCCGAAAGATCTTCCGTTTTCATGAATTCGGCATATGCTTTTTCAAACCACCGCATAATTGCTGCAATGAGTGGACTGCGTCTGATACTGCGTCCTGCTTCAATCCGAAGTGATGTGGCAGTCTGCTTTAGTTCTTCCGGAAATTGTTCAATATTGGTATTGATTCCGATTCCAATGACAACATAATTGATATAATCAATCTCTGTGCTCATTTCCGTCAGGATTCCGCAGATTTTTTTCCCGTTGATAACCAGATCATTGGGCCACTTAATCTGTACATCCAGACCCGTACATTCCCGAAGCGCCATTGCAGCCGCATATGCCATGACCAGAGTCAGCATGGGTGCTTTGACCGGTGCGATCTCCGGACGCAAAAGAAGTGACATATAAATATTCTGATCCGCCGGAGACTCCCAGGTTCTTCCTCTTCTGCCTTTTCCGGCAGTCTGCTGTCCTGCTGCTGCCAGAGTTCCGTGAGGCGCCCCCTGATCTCCCATTCTTTTCGCCTGAATATTGGTGGAATCTGTTTCTGTAAAATAATACACGTTTTGTCCTGCCCAGACAGTATCTATCTGACTGACGATCTCCTCCCGGGAGAGAATATCCGGAAGAGAAGAGAGGCGATACCCTCTGTTGCGTACCGCTTCCACTTCATACCCTTCCTCTTTCAGTTGTTTGATCACCTTCCAGACTGCAGTTCTGGATACCTGGAACCGCTCACAGATCTGCTGCCCGGAAACATAGTCCTGACTCTCCCGCAGCATTTTTAAAATTTCCGCTTTCAATTACATCTCTCCCAGTGTCGCTGCCATCACAGCTTTGATCGTATGCATCCGGTTTTCTGCTTCATCAAATACTTTGGACTGTGCGGATTCAAATACTTCATCCGTCACTTCCATATCTGTAATGCCAAACCGTTCTCCCATCTCTTTTCCGATCTTTGTCTTCAGATCATGGAATGCCGGCAGGCAGTGTAAAAAGATCGCAGACTCTTTTGCATTTGCCATCACTTCTTTTGTCACTTTATATGGAGACAATTCACGGATTCTCTCTTCCCAGACTTCATCCGGCTCTCCCATAGATACCCAGACATCGGTATAGATAACATCCGCATCCTTTGTTCCTTCTTCTACATTCTCTGTCAGTGTGATCGTTGCTCCTGACTCTTTTGCATATCCGCGGCATGTCTCTACCAGTTCCTCATTCGGGAAATACTTTTCTGTTGTACAAGCCACAAAATCCAGTCCCAGCTTCGCGCAGACGATCATCAGAGAATTTCCCATATTGTATCTTGCATCACCCATGTACACCAGTTTCAGACCTTTTAAAGTACCGAAATTCTCACGGATCGTGAGCATATCTGCCAACATCTGCGTCGGATGATATTCATTGGTCAGACCGTTCCATACCGGAACCCCTGCATATTTTGCAAGTTCCTCCACAATCTCCTGTCCATATCCGCGGTACTCGATTCCATCATACATTCTTCCCAGTACTCTTGCAGTATCCTCAATGCTCTCTTTCTTTCCGATCTGAGAACCAGTCGGATCCAGATAGGTAGAACCCATGCCCAGATCATGTGCCGCAACTTCAAATGCACAGCGTGTTCTTGTACTGGTCTTCTCAAAGATCAGTGCAACATTTTTGCCCTTATAGAAATCAACCGGTTCGCCGTTTTTCTTCTTCTCTTTCAGGTCTGCTGCCAGATCCAGAAGATATGTGATCTCTTCCGGTGTAAAATCTTTGAGTGTCAAAAAATTTCTTCCTTTTAAATTCATAGTTCTATTCCTTTCTATCTGAATCAATGTGTGTGTAAATCCCGGAAGATGGATCTGATCTTCCAGTTTCTCATAATGTGCCTGTACCAGATCACGGAGCTGATCCACAGTATAAATCTGATATTTGGGAATGCGAAGCAGCTTGGCACTTGCCTCCAGCATTGCCAGATACAACTCTTTGGCAGAACACCCGATGGGAAGCTTCAGTACAAATGCCATCTCGGCTTTCTCCAGATCCGGAATCTCGCACAATCTGTCCTCATACCACGTCTCCTCATGGGTCTGCTCCAGATAATACATAAATCCTTCCAGACCATAGAGCATCCGTTTTGCATCATAATAACCGATCTTCAGGTTCTGTCTGCTCCTTTTGCTGTCAAATTCCAGAATACTGCCCAGACGCACTCTCGGGCTGATCTCGTAAACTTCTCCGTCTTCCGGGATATTTGCCCGCGGCTCTCTTCCCGGCCCGTGGATCCGGATGGTGATAATATCTTTATACCCGCGGTTTAGCAGAGAGTTCAACGGAACATTATTGATCACGCCTCCGTCAATATAACGCTTTCCCTGCAGTTTTTCATTTTTAAATCCAAGCAGATAAGCGCTGGCGAGTAAAAAGTCTTCCAGAGTACCTTCGGGAATATCTTCCAACGAAAGATCCATCTCTTTCATATCCGTCACAGAAAATGTCAGAAGACAGAACTCCTTTCCCGAATGCCGGATTTTCTCTTCATCCACCACTTCGTGGATCAGATTTCGAAGCGGGGTAACATCCACACCTCCATCTGAGAGTTTTTTCCAGAGTTCAGAGAGTACTTCTTTTAATTTTCCATCTTTGCTAAACAGATGCTGCATCCACTCATCATCCACATCCATGACTCTGGAAAACTTCATCTCTGCCCAGATCTTCTGTGCATTCTCCACACTGTCCATACAGATCAGAGCACCGTTTAATGCTCCTACAGAAGTCCCTGCCACCGCACAAACCTTCACGCCTGCTTCCTCAAGCGCTGTCCATGCACCGATCTGATAGGCCCCTCTTGCTCCGCCGCCATCCAGCACCAGACCATATTCTTTTGTCAGATCTAACAATGGTTCCATCCTATCACCCCTGTCAATTTCTGAAAATGGTTTATCCTCTCCTCTGCCTGCTGACTTCAAACATCAGAACTGTCGCTGCCACTGCTGCGTTCAACGACTCCACCTGTCCGCACATCGGAATCCGGATCCAGGTATCCGCACACTGTGCAATCTCTTCTCTGAGTCCGTTTCCCTCATTCCCGATCAGGAAAGCCGTTCCCTGCCTGTAATCTTCTTTATCATAGGTGTTCTTTCCATCCAGATGTGCCGCATAGCTTTTGATGCTTTTTTCTTTTAATGTATGGATCGTTTCTCTCAGATCCTCCACATATACAAACGGCATCCGGTAAAGCGCCCCCATTGTCGAGCGGATCGTCTTCGGATTATAAATATCCACACAGTCCCGGCTCATGATGATACCTGTCACTCCGGCAGCCTCCGCTGTCCGAAAGATTGTTCCCAGATTGCCCGGATCCTGCAGGTTATCTAAGATCATCAGATGCGGGATAACTCCATCTGTCATCTGCTCCAGTGTATACTCCATCTGACGCACCACTGCCAGAACTCCCTGCGGTGTCTTAGTATCAGACACATAAGAAAATACCGCATCAGACAAAATCTCCGTCTTTCTCCGAATCTGCTCCCGGATTTTTAAATCTCCCCCGGAAATTGCATCTAATACTTCATTTCCATATTTTTTTTCAAAACTCTCCGAAAAATACAGGCTGACAAGACGCTCATAAGGCGTTTCCCTCACCATGCGGATCCCTTCCGCAACGAAAACTCCCTCGCGGCTCCGCACCTTGCTTTTTTTCTGTATTTGAGATAATTCTTTGATTCTTTGATTACTTGTACTTGTGATCATCTTTCCTACTTCCATGTATGAAATTTTTCCAGAACAGCGGTTGCTCCGATCAAAATCAGGATTGCATCTTTCGGAAGCGGTGCATAGGGATCCAGGGTAACCTCCACCTTCTCTCCCTGAATGATTCCGACTGCATTGATTCCGTACTGTTCCCGGATTTTTAATTCACTGAGGCTTTTGCCTACCCATTTTTCCGGAATTGCCACCTCTGCCATACTGTATTCGGACGACAGCTCGATCCAGTCCGTAAACGCAGTAGACATCAGGCTTTTTGCAACTCGTTCTCCCATGTCACACTCCGGATAGGCAATGGCATCTGCCCCCACCTTTTCGAGAATCGCGCCCTGCAGCTCATCTTTCGCCTTTGCCAGCACATACGGGATTCCCATCTCTTTGGAGATGATCGTGGCCATAATGCTCGCTTCCAGATTTTCAGAGACCGCAACGACTGCTCCGTCCAGATTTCTTCCCCCCAGTGCATGAAGTGCATCGGGATCTGACACATCCGCCCGCATCGCATAAGAGACCATATCTGAAATCTCCTGGATCTTTTCATATGATTTATCAACTACTACCACATCGCATCCCAGATTTTCCAGAGTCAGCGCAACGCTTCTCCCAAAACTTCCCAATCCAAATACTGCAAATTGTCTTTTCATGTCTTTTTTCCTCTTCTATCCTAACATAATCCGTTTTTCCGGCAAATCTCTGAATTTTGCCTGCATATCTTCTCTTCCGGCAAATACCAGCGCCATGGTGATCGGCCCGATTCGCCCCACATACATGAGGATCATCAGGATCACATGACTGCCTCTTGTCAGCGACGGCGTCAGATCTGCGGAAAGTCCCACCGTTCCGATCGCGGAGGTCGCCTCGTACATCAAGTCGATAAACCGCTCATCAGGCTCTAAAACAGCAAGTCCGAACAGACCTGTCAGCCAGATTGCAAATGTAAGAAATACAATCGCAATCCCGGAACGTACATTGGATTCTGCAAGCCGTCTTCCGAAACACTCCGTTGATTTTCTTCCCCGGATCACTGCAGCACAGGTGAGCAGCAAGATGGCCATTGTCGTCGTCTTGATACCGCCCGCCGTACCTCCCGGAGAACCTCCGATAAACATCAGAATACATCCAAACAACTTGGATGCCGAAGTCAGTTCTGCCTGAGAAACTGTAGCAAATCCAGCTGTTCTCGTCGTCACGGACTGAAATCCGGATGCCAGAAGCTTTTCACCAAATCCAAGCTTTCCGATGGTTGCATCATTGTGATACTCCAGCAGAAAATATCCCAGCGTTCCTATCATGATCAATCCCGCTGTCATGACGATCACCATCTTGGACTGAAGATGCAATCTCGTAAACAAGCGTTTTAAGGGGCGTTTCTGTCCTGCCACATCCTGCAGGTTCATTCGCACATCATGCCATACTGTAAAGCCAAGACCCCCTGCTACGATCAAAAACATGGTCGTCAGACTGATCAGCGGTGACTTAACATATTCCATAAAGCTGGTGGTGCCCAATATATCAATTCCTGCATTACAGAATGCGGACACAGAATGGAAGACCCCATATGCCAGTCCCCTGATAAATCCATACTCAGGCACAAAATAAAATGAAAATAACACAGCTCCGATTCCCTCTACGAGAACTGTCCCTTTCAAAATACGGATAATAAAACGTACTAGCCCGCTCAACGTCTCTAAATTATACGTCTGCTGGATCATGACTCTGCTTTTCATCGTAATCTTTTTGCGGATTGCCAGAAATACTGCCATGGTACATGCGATCACGCCCAGCCCTCCGATCTGGATCAGCAAAAGTAGTATGATCTTGCCAAATACTGTAAACTGTACTGCCGGAACGACCGTCACCAGGCCGGTTACACACACTGCAGACACGGATACAAACAGCGCATCCAGATATGCGATCGGCTCCTGATTGCTAATGGGAAGATACAGCAGAATACTGCCAAGAAAAATCACTCCCAAAAAACCAAATGCAATGATCTGCATGGTGCTGAATGTTACTTTTTTTCTTTTTTCCTGAATTTTGTTGTACAAATTATGCCAGTCTGTCTTCATCTCTATTTTATACCTTAAACCGGTATCCTACCCCCCATATTGTCTCAATATATTGCGGATGAGATGTATCATACTCGATTTTTTCACGGATCTTTTTAATATGCACCGTCACAGTCGCAATGTCTCCTACGGATTCCATATCCCAGATTTCCCGGAATAATTCTTCTTTTGTATATACATGGTTCGGATGTCCTGCAAGGAACGTTAAAAGATCAAATTCTTTTGTCGTAAAGGAACGTTCTTCTCCATTCACCCACACCCTTCTCGCTGTCGTATCGATCTTCAGACCACGGATCTCGATCACATCATTTTCTTCTACATTGCTTCCAATCAGACGCTCATAACGGGACAAATGCGCCTTCACTCTTGCCACCAGCTCACTCGGGCTGAATGGCTTTGTCATATAATCGTCTGCTCCCAGTCCGAGACCACGGATCTTGTCAATGTCATCCTTCTTTGCAGATACCATAATGATCGGTGTATTTTTATGACTCCGCACTTCACGGCAGATTTCAAACCCATCCACTCCCGGAAGCATCAGATCCAGAATGATCAGATCAAACTCCTCTTTCATTGCCTTGTTAAGCCCTGTCTCTCCGTCATTTGCCACTTCTACCTGAAATCCGCTCAACTCCAGATAGTCCCGCTCTAAATCTGCAATACTTTCCTCATCTTCTACAATCAATATTCGTTTACTCATTCATTGGTACCTCCTGATATTTTCTGATTACAAAGTACATGGTTGTCCCGACGCCCTCTTCACTGGTAGCCCAGATCTTTCCGCCATGCTCTTCTACAATTTTTTTCACGATCGAAAGCCCGATCCCGCTTCCGCCTTTGGAAGAATTCCGTGACGCATCTGTCCGGTAAAACCGGTCAAATATATTCGGAAGATCTTTCGCCGCAATCCCTTTTCCGTTGTCTCCCAGTTCAATCTGAACAAAATCTCCTACATCCTTTAAATCCATGGTAATGGAAGGATCTGACTTATCCATATATTTTACAGAATTCCCTACAATATTGCTGATCACTCTTCGAAGCTGCTCCGGATCCACAATCACCTTAGAATCTGTCTCCAGATAATTTCTATACCGAAACTGTACGCCCTTTGCCTCCAGTTCCATAAACAAATCCTCTGCACAGTCACCAAAATACTGCTTTGCCGAGATCGTCGTAAAATTATACGGAATACGGTTCGTATCGATCTTGGAATAGAATGTCAGTTCATTGATCAGAAGATCCATTTCATTCGCCTTATTGTAGATGGTCTTGATATATCTGTCCATCTTCTCCGGAGTGTCTGCAACTCCATCCATAATTCCTTCCACATAACCTTTGATAGCCGTGATCGGTGTCTTCAGATCATGGGAAATATTACTGATCAATTCTTTGTTCTCTTTATCGTATGCCACCTTTTCTTCTGCGTTTGCCTTCAGTCTCAAACGCATCTCTTCAAAATCCTGACAGAGCTGTCCGATTTCATCATTGGTCTCATTCTTAATTTCAAAATCCAGATTGCCCTCTTTGATATTGCGGGCCGCTGCCTGCAGTTTTGCAAGCGGCAGTGAAACCGTCCTGTAAATCCAGAAGATCAGAGCTGATGCCGTGCAAAATACAATGATCAGATATAATTCCTGAATATCATTCACCGCTTTTGGCGCAAATGCCGTCATCGCTACAGTTGTAAACAATGTAGGCAGAATCATCACGATCATAAACGCAAGAATCAGCTTGGTTTTTAATTTCATCTTCATCGCCTCCCATCCTGCATGCTCTAATACAGAAAAGAGGACAGTCCCTGGTGCAGGTCCCTGTCCTTCTTTTTTATTTTCCGCACCTCTTTCGTATTACTATAAACCAAAAGAGGCATTCCGTCTACTGTTATAAATATTTTTTCAATACTTCTGCTTTGTCCAGTTTTTCCCACGGAAGATTCAGATCGTTTCTTCCAAAGTGTCCGTAAGAAGAAGTCTGTTTGTAGATCGGACGTCTTAAATCCAGCATTTTGATGATTCCTGCCGGACGAAGATCAAAGTTCTCACGCACGATCTCCACCAGTTTTTCTTCGGATACTTTTCCTGTTCCGAATGTATCTACCATAATGGAAGTCGGCTGAGCAACACCGATCGCATAAGAAAGCTGAATTTCGCACTTGTCAGCCAGTCCTGCTGCCACAATGTTCTTTGCTGCATAACGTGCTGCATATGCCGCAGAACGGTCTACCTTTGTACAGTCTTTTCCGGAGAATGCCCCGCCGCCGTGACGTGCCATTCCGCCGTAAGTATCTACAATAATCTTTCTTCCTGTCAGACCGCTGTCTCCGTGTGGTCCGCCGATCACAAAACGGCCTGTCGGATTGATGAAGAATTTTGTATGTTCATCTACCATCTCAGCCGGGATGATCTCGTCAAATACATATTTCTTGATATCTGCGTGGATCTGTTCCTGTGTCACATCCGGATCATGCTGTGTAGAAAGTACCACTGCATCCAGACGTTTCGGAGTTCCATTCTCATCATACTCTACTGTTACCTGTGTCTTTCCGTCCGGACGCAGGTAAGAGAGCGTTCCGTCCTTGCGCACTTTTGTCAGCTGAAGGGCAAGTTTGTGTGCCATTGCGATCGGATACGGCATAAATTCTGCTGTTTCGTTGGATGCATATCCAAACATCATACCCTGATCTCCTGCTCCGATTGCTTCCAGTTCATTATCGGACATTTTATTTTCTTTTGCTTCCAATGCCTTGTCTACACCAAGTGCAATATCTGCCGACTGCTCATCGATCGTTGTCAGCACGCTGCATGTATCTGCATCAAATCCGAACTTTCCTCTTGTGTATCCGATCTCACGCACTGTATCTCTTACAATTCTCGGAATATCTACATATGCTTTTGTTGTAATCTCTCCCATGACCATGACCATACCGGTTGTCACGCAAGTCTCACATGCAACACGGCTCATCGGATCCTGCTCCATCAAAGCGTCCAGGATCGCATCTGAAATCGCATCACAGATCTTATCCGGATGTCCCTCTGTAACAGATTCCGATGTAAATAATAATTTTTCCATTTTGTTCCTCCTTCTTTGTTTCTTTCTCTCTTTTCGGACTGCATCTCTTCTAATAAAAACAGCCCGCCAAAAAGCGGACTGTTCTTTACCAAAACAATCCTCTTATTGTTCGATTGCTCGCTCAGGTTGGCACCTTCCTTGACGGGGTTGCCGCAGCTTCATAGGTCCTTTGTACCTCCACTGCTCTGAATAAGAGAAAGTTTTCATATTCATTTTTGTGACAATAGAACTCTACACCGTATTACCAGAAATGTCAATATGGAATTCTATTTTTTCTCTGTAACGACTCCATTTTCATCAATCGATGCATTCGGGCACAGAGCTGCAACTGCATCATACATCTTCTTCTGTGTCTCTGCAGAATCCAGATATTCTGTCATATCTTCTGTCTGGATTCCCGGAACGAACGACATCTCTTTTAACCCTTCTGATGTGATGTTGAGCTTTAATACTGCCGAATATCTGCTTGTTCCGTCTGTCAGCACAGATCCTATGCTGTACACAACCGGTTTTCCATCGATATACTCAATTCCCTGCAGACGATCAGAATGTCCGCCAATCACGATATCCGCTCCTGCCTGCAAAAATGCAGCTGCATGCTCTTTCTGGTAGGATTCCACACCATTGGCATCCCCTTTTCCTTCATGATCATACACAATCAGATAATCGCACTTTATAGCAGCCTCCTGGATCACTTTTGTATACTGCTCTGCCTCTGTATATTCTAAAATCCCCGCTTTGCCGTCACCTGCCGCCATATCATAAGAATCTTCCATGCCGGAAGCTGATGTAAATCCAATCTTGATTCCATTGATGATCAAATACGCCGGCTGCGCAGCATCTGCGGCATCTGTTCCTGCTCCTACATATGCCATTCCTGCATTTTTTAACAGCTCCATGTTCTCTTTTAAGGCATCTTGTCCATAACCTGCCGCATGCTCATTTCCAAGAGACACAATATCCGCTCCCAATGCTTCCAATATATTCATACGTTCTGCATTGGCATGCAGGATCGAAGTCTTTCCTGATAATGCCTCCCCTTTACTGCTGATGCTGAATTCCTGATTCAAAAAGAGTGCATCCGCTCCTGTCATCGCACTTAAAATCTGCTCTGAGAGCATCTGGCTTAAATCTCCAGTCTCATCGTATTTGCCCAGTGTATAACCTTCTTCTGTCAGTGTCAGGTTCCCTGCTATCGCGATCTCCGCCTGTCCGTCCTTCGCGCCGTCTTTCTGATAGATATGATTTGCAGCTGCTGTCTCATCATCTTTTAAGTACCCTTTATACTCATCAGACAGCACATGCAGCGTCTTTCCATAGCTGCTATAAAAATCCTCTGCGGATACTTTTCCTGATTTCATGGTTTTTTGAAGCTTTCCGGAAGATTCATCCGGATATGTCTTCTGGATCCATGCTGCAAAGTCCTCTGCTTCTTTTTTTACGTCTTCCGCAGACGCATCCGGATCTGCCTCAGAAGCAAATGTCTCATAGCTTGCACTGATCGCACCGGCAAGTCCGCTGCCCGATGTCTTCGTTGTATCTTTTGGCTCGCTTTTCTTACCTTTTATCGTGAAAAACACTGCCGCAGCTGCAACTGCGATCACCACCAGAGCGATCACAAGGATCATAACCTGCTTTTGCACCTGCTTTTTGCGCTCTGCTTTCTTCTGTTCCCTTACCGCTTCATCGTATCGTTCACTGCTCATTTTCTCTTTTGAACCTCCCTGTGATTTATCAAAAGATGCAGAACTCACCGTCCTGCATCTTCGCTCCCCCGTTATATATCAGCCTACTTTCAGCTTAAATTTCTGAATCTCTTTCTCATCAGAAACCTTTTCAATGATTCCGCCAAGACCGCGTAGCTTTTCTTCAAATCTCTCGTATCCTCTCTGGATATAGACGATATCATCCACAATAGTGATTCCGTCTGTCGCAAGCCCTGCGATACAAAGCGCCGCACCTGCTCTTAAATCCGGCGCACTGACTCTCGCTCCTGAAAACTTCTCTACACCTTCGATGGTTGCAGAGTTGCCCTCTACTTTGATCACTGCACCCATTCTTGCCAGCTCATCCAGATACTTAAATCTGTTCTCAAAAATACTCTCTGTGATCGTACTTGTACCCTGCGCGAGCGCAAGCACTACCCCGATCTGCGGCTGCATGTCTGTCGGATATCCCGGATACGGCAATGTCTTCACCTGTGTGCTTCTCAAGCGGTTCTTCGCCACCACTCTTACCGCATCATCAAACTCTTCTACTTCACATCCGATGTCCACAAGCTTGGAGATTGTCGCATCCAGATGTTTCGGAATGACATTTAATACCGTCACATCTCCCTTTGTCGCTGCTGCAGCAAACATAAAAGTACCTGCTTCAATCTGATCCGGAATGATGGAATATTCTGTCTTATGGAGGCTCTTGACTCCACGGATCTTGATCACATCTGTTCCGGCACCGCGGATGTTTGCTCCCATGCTGTTTAAGAAGTTCGCAACATCTACGACATGAGGCTCCTTGGCAACGTTCTCCATGATCGTAAGACCGTCCGCCATGGCTGCTGCCATCATCACGTTGATCGTTGCTCCTACAGATACCACATCAAAATACAGATGTGTTCCTCTCAGATGCTCTGCTTCTGCCACGATCTTTCCATGTTCAATATCTACATCCGCACCCAATGCACGGAATCCTTTCAAATGCTGATCGATCGGTCTGCTTCCGATATTGCATCCGCCCGGCAGTGCTACTTCTGCCCTTTTGTACTTTCCAAGCATCGCACCCAAAAGATAGTAAGATGCTCTGATCTTCTTGATATAATCATATTCTATATTAAAGTCTGTAATTGCGCTTCCGTTAATCTTAACTGTGTGTCTGTCAACTCTCTGAACCATTGCTCCGATTCCCTGAATCGCTTCCAGCAACACATTGATATCATTTACATCCGGCAGATTGTCAATCAGAACGGTCTCGTCTGTCATGATCGCTGCCGCGAGAATAGCCAGTGCCGCATTTTTAGCTCCGCCGATTTCAACTTCCCCTACCAGCGGATTGCCGCCTTTAATAATATACTGCTCCATATTGCACCTCGATTATCGATAATTCTATCGTAGTCCCTTGTTAAATTTCATTACCCCCGCCTTATAAAAGCAAAAAGAAACGATAATTCGCCTTTTTACCCTATAATACGATTAGTTATTATACCATAAAATTTCAATTTGTAAAATCATTTTTTCTCCAGCGCCTCGATCTGCGTCAAAACTGCATCGATCGTTTCCTCAATCTGACAGCCGTCCTCGCATATCGTAAGGTCTGCATATTGTTCAAAAAGTTTTGTCCGTTCTTCATACAAATCCCGGAAAGTCTGCCCTTCTCTGAGTACGACTCCCCGCTTTTTCGGACTGCGGATCCTCTCTTTTATTGTGCGATAAGAAGCCTTCAAATATACGACTGTTCCTATTTCTTTAAAATGTTTCATCGCCTCTTCGCAGTATACAACACTTCCTCCCGGAGAGATTACGGCGCGCTCGGCATTCACCTGACAATTCACCTGATTCTCAATGGCAAGAAATCCATCTTCCCCCACATCTGCTATAATCTCTCTGAGCAGACGTCCCTCCTGCTTCTGAATCAATAAATCTGTATCGATAAATTCCATTCCCAGCCGTTTTGCGACAACCACTCCGACCGTACTCTTTCCAACTGCCGGCATTCCTATAAAAATCAGATTCTTCATACGTATTTTCACCCTTATTTTTCCATAATCATGTTAACTTTTATCCCAAAATCTTCGTGTCTACATCGTTTTTATCATAGCACAAAATCTGCAATTAGTAAATTCTGTGGCGAGACCTGCGATGATCACTTCTTCTTTTATATAGTTCATGATACAGCATAACTTCAATCAGATTCTGAAGCCAGTTCGGCATACGTCTTCTTTCCGGTTCCCGCCGATTCTGTTCCTGCACCTGCATAAATTCAGGTTCCCATTCAGATTCCGGCTCCTGCATCCGCTCTGCCTCTTCCATCTGCATGACACTGTTTTCTTCTGCCTGCGACAGAAGTCCTTCATATTCTGTTCCATAGAAAATTTTTTCATGTTTTCTTACATTTTCACAGACTCTTTTGCACATCAGATGCAGCTGCAGACGGTCAGGATATTCATCATACATCATGCTGTTGTCATATTCCATCCTGTCACATTCTTCCTCTATATACGGGAGCAGCCGTTTTGCCACATCCGGATAAAGACTCTTCATGTACTCATAATCTCTGCGCTCTTTGCGCTCATCATCATACTGAAGAGGCAGAGGATACGCCATGTAATACGGTAATTTTTTATTCATAGATCCACACTTCCGTTTCAGACATTATATGACTAATATATGTGATTTTTGAGATATGGTGATTTTCCTTAAAATATGTTAGACTAATATAAAGCATATTTTTTCTAACATTCATTTTATTTCATAAAAATGACGTGAAATATCTTATTCATTTCAAAAACAGGCAAACGCACTGTATCGCTCCGTCATGGAATTGATCGTGCGGGCCAACAAACAGAAGTTTGAGGAGGTAAAAGGAATGTGTGATGCACTGCGGGAATTGATGAAAGATGAGATTGATGCGGAAGTAAAAAAACAGGTACAGGAAAAAAATCAATGCAGAGGTAGAATCAGCCGTAGAAATTACAAAAAAAGAAAGCACCAAAGCAACAGAAAAACGCATCAACGCTCTGATTATTGCACTGTCCAAGGCTGACCGAATGGAGGATATCATAAAGGCGGCCAAAGACCATGACTATCAGCAGAATTTATTTAAAGAATTCGGACTGTAACTAATTCTGACTATGAAATTCCCAGACATACGAGAGTCAACTATGTCTGGGAATTTTTAGCAAAATCAGATGGAGTAAAACCAGTTTCTCTCTTAAATGCTTTTGAAAAATAACTTTGACTGGCAAATCCAAGATTCTCTGCAACAACAGATACCTGCCCGCCATCCTGCAATAATTTTTTTGCTACATTAATTTTTAACTTTAACAAATATTTGTGCACGCTTATCCCTGCATATTTATCAAATATTCTTTTCAAACTGGCGTCACTGATATTACAGTATTCTGCAATTTCACTTACCGTTGGCTGGCAGTCGAGATTCGTATTTAAAAAATTGATCGCATTACGAAACGTGATCGCATCCGGAACAGAAGAAACAGAGGATAATGTTCCCCGCTCCGCGAGACTCAAAAATAATTGGCAAAGGTAACTTACAATAATTTGAGAATAATATGGAAATCTGGAAAAAGGATGTAAATAATAATACTCTATTTTTTCTGTTTCTATATTAATTAAATCAACTTTATTCTGCATATATACAAGTAAAGAATCTATAATTTGTGTCTGCTCCTGAGAAAGTTTAAACACTTTATTGCGAAGCCAAAAAGTTAATGGACCACCTGCCGAAAAAGAAAAAGTAAGCACGGTAGCTCCTTTCGGATTGTTCACGATAAATTTATGAAACTCTAATGGTTTGTGAAAAATAAGTTCACCCTGCGACATATTATAGATACGTTCGTCAGCAGAAACGCAGAGCTCCCCGTCTAAAATATACAAGCATTCCCAGAAATCGTGCGTCTCACCTGGAAATTCAAAACCACACTCATAATGAATTTTAAACAAAGAATGCATACTGGTTATATGAATTTGTTCGATAATCGGAATTGCCGGAAATTCATTTTTGATCAACATACAGCTCCTCCCCCATTTATGATGTTACTGTTCACACCAATCCCCACCTATCCACGCGCAATCGTCGTGCTTGCGCACTCCAGTACCGCACTTCGTGCTAGATTGCTTATGTATGGGCGGTGACTGGTTCCACCAGATGTTAAATATAGATTCTTTTCCTTACATGCAGGCATGACGGTTCAGAACCTATATTTAACACCTGGTGTGAACGGTAACATTATGATCTAAAATTACATATTTTTGGACTTTTATTGCATAGATTTGCTCTTTTTATATGTGTATAATAACACTAACAAAGAGTCCTGTAAATAAGAAGGAGAATGAACATGGACAAAGTTTTAAAAGTAATTTTGATCGGTGCAGGAAACAGGGGCGAAACATATACCGATATTATGGCTCAGATGAGTGACAAATTCAAAGTTATTGCAGTTGCAGAACCCATCGAGAGCCGTAGAAATAATATCCAGAAAAAACATCAGATAGCCGATAATCTGTGCTTTGAAGATTGGAAGCCATTACTTGATCTTGGAAAGATCGCGGATGTTGCTGTTATTTCAACGATGGACAAACAACATCTGGAACCGACACTGAAAGCAATTTCTTTGCAATATGACATTTTATTGGAAAAACCAGTATCCCCGGACCCGGAGGAATGCAATAAAATTGCAGATTATGCGGAACAAATGGGAAGTAAAGTCATTGTTTGTCACGTACTTCGATATACACCATTTTTTATTACAATCAAAGAACTGATCAATGACGGAAGACTGGGAGATATTATTTCTGTTAATCATGAAGAATGTGTTGGAAATGTACATCAAAGCCACAGTTTTGTCAGAGGAAATTGGGGGAACTCTAAAAGATCTTCCTGTATGCTGTTGCAAAAATCCTGCCATGATATGGATATTCTGCAATGGTTAATTGGAAAGAAGTGTAAAAAAGTACAATCTTTTGGCACCTTATCCTATTTTAAAGAGGAAAATGCTCCAAAAGATGCACCGGACTATTGTATTCAGGGATGTCCGAAAGCAGACACCTGCCCATATAATGCTGTCAGACTTTATCTGGACGATAAGGAAAATGACTGGTTTCGAACAACCTCAACCAGAGAAGCAAATCCCACTGATGAAATGGTGGAAACAGCACTTCGTACAACACAATATGGAAAATGTGTATTCAAATGTGATAACGATGTTGTAGACCATCAGACTGTCAATATGATTTTTGAAGATGATATCACTGTTACCTTTACTATGAATGCCTTCAACAAAGGCGGCAGATTTATACATATTATGGGAACAAAAGGGGAATTGCACGCAGCAATGGACGGGCTCGGAACTCCTATTACAATATATGAATTCGAAACAAAGCAGACTACAGAAATTCCGATTGTTGCCAAAGATGGCATTACGAATGGGCATGGCGGCGGCGATGATGGCATTGTGTACTCTCTTTATGAGTATCTGACTGGGGAATATCAAGGCTTCTCTGTTTCTGACATCCGAACATCCGTAAATAATCACCTGATCGTGTTTGCAGCCGAGGAATCAAGAGCAAACGGGACCGTTGTAGATTTCGACACTTTTGTAGAGAATCTGCGTTAATTTTCACAAATCTATCAAATCAATGATAATTATATGGAGGAATATATTATGAAAAAACCAGTATTAGTCATTATGGCCGCAGGAATGGGAAGCCGTTATGGAGGATTAAAACAAATTGACCCAATCGATGATCAGGGACATATCATCATGGATTTTTCTATTTTTGATGCCAAAAGAGCAGGATTTGAAAAAGTCGTTTTTATTATCAAAAAAGAAAATGAGAAAGATTTTAAAGAAGTAATCGGAAATCGTATGGCAGACGTCATGGACGTAGAATACGTATTCCAGGACTTGACGAATCTTCCGGAAGGGTTTGAAGTTCCAGACGGAAGAATAAAACCATGGGGAACCGCACATGCCGTTCTCAGCTGTATTGATGTTGTAGATGGTCCTTTTGCTGTGATCAATGCGGATGATTACTATGGAAGAGATGCATTCCAGAAAATTTATCATTTCCTGTCAACACAGAAAGATGATGATAAATACCGTTTTACAATGGTAGGATATCATTTAAAAAATACATTGACAGAAAACGGTCATGTCGCACGGGGCGTTTGTACTGTGGATGAAAATGGATATTTAGTAGAAGTTACCGAACGCACTCATATTGAAAAAAAGGGAGAGCGGGCCGCTTTTACAGAGGATGATGGAGCCTCCTGGACAGAGCTTCCAATGGATGCTGTCGTTTCTATGAATATGTGGGGATTCTCAGAAGGATTTCTTCAGGAAATCAAAGCAGGATTTGCTGCATTTCTGAAAGAAGGTTTAGAACATAATCCATTAAAATGTGAATATTTCCTCCCAACCGTAGTAAGTAATTTATTAAAAGAAAATCGGGCAACCGTGTCTGTGCTTACCTCAAAAGATAAATGGTACGGTGTGACATACAAGGATGATAAACAGGTTGTCGTAAATGCAATTCAGACTATGAAAGACGACGGTATCTATCCGGAAAAAGTCTGGTGCGGGGAAACGGAAGCATTGCTCAATTTCCAGTTAAACGCAATGGTAATGAAGGCAGTACGTTACGGAAGCGGACATATCAACGATACCTTTTTGGTCACATTAAAAAGAGAAGAGGGAACCGAAGGCCGTGTAATCTTACAACGCATGAATAAAAATATTTTTAAAAACCCGGAAGAGTTAATGGAAAATATTTTAGGAGTGACATCATTTCTCCGTAAAAAAATCATTGAAAACGGAGGTAATCCTGAACGAGAAACATTAAACGTGATTCCGACCAAAGACGGAAACTCATATTTTGTGGATTCCGAGGGTGAATACTGGAGATGTTATAATTTTATTGAAGGTGCTACAAGTTACGACCAGGTAGAAAGTGAGGAAGACTTTTATCAAAGCGCAGTCTCTTTTGGTAATTTCCAAAGATTACTGGCCGATTATCCGGCAGAAACCCTTCATGAAACGATCAAAGGATTCCATGATACAAAAGCCCGCTTTGAAACATTTAAAAAAGCTGTAAACGAAGATATTTGCGGACGTGCACATTCTGTTCAGGATGAAATTCAGTTTGTTCTTGCTCATGAAGATCTCGCAAATGCATTTGGAGATATGCTTGAAAACAAAGAATTGCCACTTCGTGTAACGCATAATGATACAAAATTAAATAACATTATGATCGATAACGAAACCCACAAAGGAATCTGTGTGATTGACCTGGATACCGTTATGCCGGGACTTGCCATGAATGATTTTGGAGATTCTATCCGTTTCGGTGCAAGTACAGGCGCAGAAGATGAAACTGACCTCGATAAAATCCAGTGTGATATGAACTTATTTGATATTTACGCAAAAGGATTTATTGAAGGCTGTGCCGGAAAATTAACAACAAAAGAAATTGAATTGCTGCCTCTTGGAGCCAAAGTAATGACCTTTGAGTGTGGCATGAGATTTTTAACAGATTATCTGCAGGGAGATACCTATTTTAAGATTCATCGGGAAAACCATAACTTAGACAGATGCCGCACACAGTTTAAGCTGGTATCTGACATGGAAGCAAAATGGGATACCATGAATGCCATCATTCAAAAATATAAAAAAACGCACTAATACAAAAAGGGGGGCTGGTCACTTGGACCGCCCCTCTTGCTTTCTTACGGATTCTATTCCTGCATCTTCTCTTTATAATGATGTGCATCTTCCAACATCATATCTTTTACCTTCATCAGACGGATCTGTGTGCTTCTCTCATTTTCATCCAGTTTCATTGTAATATATTTAATATTTTCCTCTGCCTCCGGAATGATCACATGCTCTAATGCATTGACACGTCGTCTCGTTTTTTCAATCTCTGCTGCCATCAACTGACATGCCTTCTCACATTCTGCCAGACGGATCATATCCGGCAGAATATCTGCCAGAGACTTCACTGCTCCGTCCAGATCACTGGATGTAAACGCAAACCCATATGAGTAAATATCATTTTCATCGGCCGTCCTTGTCTGATATGCAAATGTAGGAATGTTGACACTCATGATGTTTTTCTCTCCCGGTGTCAGCATAATCCCCTGCTTTGGTGCCATCAATGCAGTATTCAATGCCGCCTCAGACATCCCCGCTTTGGCAATGACAAAATTTTTATTTGCTGCGAGAATCCCGGCTTCCACTTTTTTACGCACTTCCATGTTTTCCCGCACCAGATCCAGATACTGACGCATCAGCTCATCCCGTTTATCTTTCAAAAGTTTGTGGCCACGGATTGCCGTAATCCTTTTCTTTTTCAAGCGGGTCAATTCCATACGGGTAGGATTCACCTGTTTTGATGCCATCGTTTCTCACCTCTCTTTCCGGACATAACATTTATGCCTGATAATACTGATCCAAAAACTTGTCGTCAATACGTTTCAACTCGGTTCTTGGCAGCATGGAAAGAAGTTTCCACCCGATATTCAACGTCTCTTCAATGCTTCGATCCGTATTATATCCCTGAGAAACATATTCCTTTTCAAATGCATCTGCAAATTTTGCATACATCAGGTCAATCTCTGTCAGAGCTGCTTCTCCAAGGATCACCATCAGCTCTTTTGCATCTTTTCCTCGTGCATAAGCTGCAAACAACTGATTCATGGTATTGGAATGATCAGCTCTGGTCTTGCCCTCTCCGATTCCTTTGTCTTTCAGACGGGAAAGGGACGGCAGTACATCGATCGGAGGTGTCACGCCTTTTCGGTACAGCTCCCTGCTCAAAATAATCTGTCCTTCTGTAATATATCCGGTCAGGTCAGGGATTGGATGGGTTTTGTCATCCTCCGGCATGGTCAGGATCGGAATCATCGTGATACTTCCCTTTTTGCCGTTCTGACGCCCCGCACGCTCATACATCGTGGCAAGGTCTGTGTACATATATCCCGGATATCCACGTCGTCCCGGCACTTCTTTTCGTGCTGCAGACACTTCACGCAGCGCATCCGCATAGTTGGTGATATCTGTCAGAATGACCAGCACATGCATATCTTTTTCAAATGCCAGATATTCCGCAGCCGTCAGCGCCATTTTCGGCGTTGCGATTCGCTCAATGGCCGGGTCATTTGCCAGGTTTACGAACAGAACCGTTCTGTCAATGGCTCCGGTCTCCTTAAAGCTCTCCACAAAGAAGTTGGACTCTTCGAAAGTAATTCCCATCGCAGCAAATACAACCGCAAATTTTTCATCCGTTCCCAGTACTTTTGCCTGTCTTGCAATCTGGGCAGCCAGTTTTGCATGGGGCAGTCCGGATGCTGAAAAGATCGGCAGTTTCTGTCCACGTACCAGTGTATTTAATCCATCGATCGCAGAGACTCCGGTCTGGATAAATTCCTCCGGATAGCTTCTCGCGGCAGGATTCATCGGAAGTCCGTTGATATCCATCCGTGCCTGCGGCAGGATCTGAGGTCCATTGTCAATAGGACGACCCAGTCCGTCAAATACACGGCCCAGCATATCCTCAGATACACCAAGCTCCATGCTTCGTCCTAAGAATCTGACCTTACTGTTGGACAGGTTGATTCCTGTGGAGCTTTCAAACAACTGTACCAGTGCATCGCTTCCATCGATCTCCAGCACCTTGCACCGTCTTGTCTCACCGCTTGCAAGCTCGATTTCCCCCAGTTCGTCATAAGTTACATTTTCTACACCGCGCACCAGCATCAAAGGTCCGGCTACTTCCTGTATGGTTCTGTACTCTTTTGGCATTTAGAAGCCCTCCTTCCCCTGTGCAGCAGAAATTTCCGCATCCAGTTCCTGATTTACTTTCTCGTATTCTGTATCCAGATCGTCCTCGTGCACATATTTAAAACGTCCGATCTGCTCTCTGACCGGCATATTGATCAGATCCTGCAAAGATGCACCACCTGAAAGTGCCTCCACTGCCTTCTCATAAAATGCCATGACCAGCTTCATCATCATATGCTGTTTTTTCAGCGAAGTATACGTATCGATCTCATGGAAAGAGTTCTGATGCAGGAAATCTTCACGGATGGATCTGGCCGCCTCCATTTTCAGCCGGTCACCCGGTGAAAGAGCATCCATACCTACCATTTTTACGATCTCCTCCAGCTCTGCCTCTTCCTGCAGAAGTGTCATCATCTTCTGACGGCCTTCCATCCAGTCAGATGCCACATTGGCATTGAACCATGTCTCCATATCATCCAGATACAAAGAATAGCTGTTCAGCCAGTTAATTGCCGGGAAATGCCGTTTGTAAGCCAGTGCGGAATCCAGTCCCCAGAATACTTTCACGATACGAAGCGTTGCCTGAGAAACCGGCTCGGAAATATCTCCACCCGGAGGGGATACCGCACCGATTACAGAAAGCGCACCTTCTCTTCCATCTTTTCCAAGTGAGATCACATGTCCGGCTCTCTCATAGAACTGCGCCAGCCGGCTTCCCAAATATGCCGGATACCCTTCTTCACCCGGCATCTCCTCCAGACGTCCGGACATCTCACGAAGGGCCTCTGCCCAGCGGGATGTAGAATCTGCCATCAATGCCACCGAGTATCCCATATCACGGAAATATTCTGCGATCGTAATCCCGGTGTAAATCGAAGCCTCACGGGCTGCCACCGGCATATCCGATGTATTTGCGATCAGAACCGTTCGCTGCATCAGAGACTGGCCTGTCTTTGGATCCTTCAGCTCCGGAAATTCATTCAGAACATCCGTCATCTCATTTCCACGCTCTCCACATCCGATATACACCACAATATCTGCCTCTGCCCATTTTGCAAGCTGATGCTGAATGACAGTTTTACCGCTTCCGAACGGTCCCGGCACGGCTGCCACACCACCCTTTGCAATCGGGAAGAACGTATCGATCACACGCTGCCCGGTTACAAGCGGCATCTTCGGCGGAAGCTTTCTCTGATACGGACGCCCTTTACGGACCGGCCATTTCTGCATCAGGGTAAGCTCTCTGTCCTCCGTATCAGTGGCAACAACGGCAACCACTTCCTCAACCGTAAATTCTCCTGCTTTGATCTCTTTGACCGTCCCTTTTACTCCATAAGGAACCATGATCTTCTGCTGTACCACAGGCGTCTCCTGGACCGTACCGATCACATCTCCTGCTTCGACTTCATCTCCGACTTTAACAGTCGGAACAAACTCCCATTTCAGATTTCGTTTCAGAGACGGAACTTCCACACCACGCTTCAGACTGTTGCCTGAAATTTTCATGATATCATCCAGCGGTCTCTGGATTCCATCGTAAATGCTGGTAATCAGCCCCGGTCCGAGTTCTACGGACATTGGCACTTCCATGGATTCCACCGGCTCTCCCGGTCCGAGTCCGGATGTCTCCTCATATACCTGAATAGACGCCTCGTCTCCGTGCATCTCTATAATTTCGCCGATCAGTCTCTGCTTACTTACACGCACGACATCAAACATATTCGCATCGCGCATTCCAGAGGCAATGACCAGCGGTCCTGCTACTTTTTTAATTACGCCTTTACTCATTGCCGAATCTACCTCCCATTATTCCTGTGAGAACAGGATATCCGAACCGACTGCCTGCTCCACGGTTTTTTTCACGCCTTCTACACCTGCTCCTGTATTGCCGGATACACCCGGTATCTGAATGATGGCAGGCATGACCTGTTCTTTATATCGCCCGATCTCTTCCGGCAGTTCTGCCGCCAGAGCCTCTGTAATGTAGATAATCCCGCACTCCAGGGCCAGCTGGCGCAGTTTTTCTTTCCCTTCTTCGGCATCTCTGACAGGGCAGATCGAAAGACCCAGTGTCTGGAAGCCGTAAATGCCGTCATAATCTCCGATTACTGCTATCTTATCCATACATCTCCCTGATCCTTTCCCGAATTGCCTCCTCCGGAAATTGATTCTGTTTTCCGGTCAGAATGATTCGAACTGTCTTGATCTCATTTTCCCGCGCCACAATATATGCCACCAGCGGTCCCACAGAAAATGCCTGATATTTCTGCGGTCTCATGGTTTCGATCATCCGGTTGTCACACCACCGCTCAAATGCGGACGGTGACTCTGCCAATGCTTCTGCCCCACCTGCATAGGCAGTTGTGAGCAGATAATCCCGGATCGCATCCATGCCGTTTGCAGCTGCTTTTGCCAAAAGCTCCACCTGAACTGTATCGCAGGGTGCCAGAGCACGCTTTAAAAACTCCTGGCTTTTTCCTGTTTTCTGAGAACGGACTGCAATCTTGATATCTGCGATTGCTACCGCAGACTCTGCATAATCACGGATGATCGCATCCTCTGCGTTTCTTCCGGCCTCAGAAATCGCTTTCAGCGCTGCCCGATCCACGATCACATCACACAACTGTCCGTCACCGGTATGAAGCAGCACGTCATACGCTTCCTGAGCTGCCTCTGACATTGCCGGCGGAAGACGCCAGAATTCTTTATTCTTTACAATCTCCAGCATCTGCGCCCCGGGAATGGAACAATCATTGTAAAAAACATTCCGATCCTCTGTCCCTGTACATACTGCTTTGATTGCTGCTTTTACATTGTGAAACACTTTTGTGTAGGACATCACATCAAAAACAGACAAATCCGGAGCGATATCCGAGATCACTTCCCAGATTTTCTCCTCTTCCCGCTGCAGCATCTTCACCGGATCGTGTGCATCCGCCGGATCTCCCCATCCCTTCTCGCTCAAAAGCTGAAGGCACTGTGTTTCGTTCTGACACGCCATCAACTGTTCAATGACACTTTGTGTCAACAGAGAACTCTCCAGCGCCCGTATGCGCGCAACCGCGTAGATATATTCCAATTCATTCAAGACGAATCCCTCCTTCTCGCTTTCTTTTGCTGCCTGCAAAAAACGGCTGCGCTCTATACAAATAATATTTTCTGTACAACATCCGACAATTCATCCTGCTTTGTGTGGAACATTGCCCTGATCGTACAATTTTCTTCAATCCCGCCATAAACCAGCACAAATCCGCCGTCCATATCCTTCGGTTCTTTCGAAACCACAAGATGACCGCCTTTTTTCTGTGCCGTCTGTTCAATCACGTCCTCAAATTTCTGCGGCATACGCGCAAGATCCGCAGCAGAAAAATAGATTGTTCCCTCCTGCGGAAGTGCATATGTTTCCAGCAGCTTCTGAAGCATCTCAAAGTATGATTCCGGTTCCAAATGCAGTACCTGCTGATATGCCTTGTTAAGAACCTCCTGTATCACTTCCTGTTTTGCCTGCAGAAGAGCCTGCTTTCTCTGCATTTCACTGGAAGATGCAATGCGCTGTGCATAGTCTTTTGTCTCGTCTTCCGACTTTTTAGCCATGACTGCGCTCTGTTCCTCCATCTGCTCTCTTGCTTCTCTTAAAATCTCTTCCGCCTTTGTCCTGGCTTTCGAGATCTGTTCTTCCGCTGAGTGATTCGCTTCGTCCAGAATCTGACGTTTCATATTCTCTAATCCACTCATCCTTCATGCTCTCCTTTTTCGTTCACTTTGGCTCACTCATTTACACCTGAATTCCGCTGACAGCCAGGAAAGAGATCAGAAGTGCAAGGATTGCATAAGTCTCTACCATCGCCGGAAACAGCATTGCTTTACCAAACTGCTCCGGTCTTTTTGCAATGATCCCGATCGATGCTGCGGCTGTCTTTCCCTGCGATCTTCCGGAAATCAGACCTACAATTCCGATCGGAAGGCAGGCTGCCAAAATCAGAAGTCCGGTTGTCACATCCACCTCTGCAAGTCCTCCGCCAAGAATTCCGATTTTAGACAATGTGATAAATCCAATCAGAAGACCATAGAGTCCCTGTGTACCAGGAAGAAGCTGTAAGATCAATACTTTCGCGAATTTACCTGGATCCTCTGTTACAACACCTGCTGCCGCCTGACCTGCGATTCCAACTCCGATCGCAGAGCCTGCACCTGCGAGAAGTACTGCGATTGCCGCACCACAAAGTGCATACACGATTCCTAAATTTTCCATAATGCTCATAACTAAGATTCCTCCTTAACATCTACATATTTTGTATCCGGGGTGAACGGATGAAATGCTCTTCCGCCTCCCTCGTAAAATTTTCCGAAAAACTCCACAAACTGCAGACGATTCGTGTGTACATATGCTCCCAGCAGATTGATTGCCAGATTCAGCGTATGCCCGATTACAAAAATAACGAGAAACAAAATCACGCCTGCAATATTGTTTGGCAGCATGCTGCCCATCTGATTGATCACCGATGCGATTACTCCTGTTGCCAGTCCCAGCGCCAGCAGACGGGAATAGGACAGCACATCACTGAGCCATCCGGTAATGTTGTACAGATCATAAGCACCAAGCGCAAGACGCAGCGCCGGATTTTTCTTGTCCCTGCCGGACATCAGCAAAATTCCCACCGCACCCGCGATCGCCAGTCCCTTTGCCACCAGGTTCACTGCATCCGGAAATACAATCTGTATCTGCGAGATCGATGAAAAAATCTCACTCGGAAGCAGCATCAGGATCAGCCCGATCAAAAGCATAAACCAAAGTACCACATCACAGAAGAAATCCATGATCTTCTTCTCTTTCAGGCACATATATCCTTTGATGCCAAGTCCCACAAACAAATGGATCATACCAAACAGCATCGAATACATCAAAAGCTTCATCGGGTCATTCAATGGAATGAACCAAAGAGCCGGCACCGTTATCGTTGTTCCGAAAAACTTCTGGGATACAATATCTACAATATTCCCAAAATATCCGCCAAACAGAATTCCCCAGATCAGTGTGGAAATTCCGCAGTACATAAACATCTTGATCGATTGATACATTCCCCGGCTCATCCGCGGGAATTTTTTTAATAATACGAAACACGCCACTGCAATGATGGCGCCATACGCCGCATCAGAAAGCATCATTCCGAAGAAAAATACATAAAAGAATGACATAATCGTCGTCGGGTCAAATTCTCCTCTCTTCGGAAGTCCATAGGACTCCACAATTCCTTCCATACTTGCGGAAAATGAATTGTTGCTTAAAAGCGTTGGCGATTCTTCATCCTCTTTGATTTCTTCAATATCAATGACGCACGTAAACTCCTTCGTCAGACTCTCTTCAATGCGTCCTGTATCTTTTGCCGGAGCATATCCTGTAATGAAAAATGCCCGTTCTGACTGCGGCAGCTTTCCGAGCACTTCGTATTTTTCTGCCCGCACCCTGTAATCATCTGCAAGAATCCGGATATTTTTACGCTCACCGGCAAATGACCGTACCTCTTTTTCAATTTCCAGAATGCGCTCTTTGCACTCCCGACATGTTTGTTCCAGCTCCGCCTTCACTGCCGCAGGCTCTTTGTCCCATATCTGGGACGGTCTTGCAAATCCACGGCTTCTCAATACTTCTTCCAGCTTTTCTGCATCCTGTGTAAGACAAACAACCGCCAGATACACGGTATCCTTATCCGAATAGATAACGGACACATCCACACCATCCACTTCCGGTGCATCCTGTGCGAGCATCTGATAGATCTCTTCCAGCGTGGCAAGCGGCATGGTTCCGGTCAGCATCACTGTATGTGCCGTACCGCCATAATTCATCGGTACATGAAGATCCATCCACGGAGTCAGACTTTCCATACTGTTCTCCAGCTTTAGGATACCGGCTTTTTGTTCTGCCTTTTCTTTATCCAGCGCAAGGATCCTCTTGACTGTACATAAAAGTTGTTCCTTCTGATCCACCACTTTTTCATAATCACCCGCTTCGATCAGCGCCTTCCCTTCCAGTGCAGAAAACATCGACTTCTTCTCCGGCGCATACCGATCCAGAATTTCCAGTGCCTGATCTGAAAGTGAAGCGCTCTTTTCTAATTCCATTCGCTCCTGTCTCGTATCCATCGTTGTAAAATCAGGATCCTCCTCCAGAATCTGGCTGATCTCCATCACCTTCATCCTCTGAAGCTTTTCCAGAACTGCTTTTCGATCTTTTTTCAGGGCGCAGATACTGATTTTTTGCATCTGCAGTACCGCCATAGTGCACTCCCTCCTTTTTTAATTTCTTTTCACAACACTAACTGAGAAATCACTGCACTCACTGCCTCCGCTTCTTTCTGGACAGCAAACTCCTTTAACACCTTGATTTCTTTCTCTGTCTGCACACGGGCCTCTTCCTGAAATACCCTGGCTTTTTCTCTGGCATCCTGCATCGCATCCTGTGCAGAAATCCGGTGTGTTTCTTCCTGGGATTTGATCATACGTTCTGCCTCTTGTCTGGCATCTTCCAGAATCTTCTGGCTTTTTTCCCCAGCTTCTTTTACAATCACATCTGCCGCTGCTTCGGTTTCACGGATTGCTTTGATTGTTTCTTCCACCATCGATTCTTCACCACCTTCCTTTACTTCCCCATTACAATGCAACTATTCTATGCATTGCGCATGAACTTAATGTCATTATACCGCAAAATGTAATAATGTCAAAATATAAATCCATATCATTCTATTTTTCTGTTAATTTCGAAATCTTCATAAAATATGCTGTTTTCTTCTCGTGCTGCAAACTGCACACATCTACATTAGTATTCACAAAAAACAGGACAGGCATTCTCCAAATAAAAAGAATGTCTGTCCTGTTTTTTATCTGTCCATTTCCAGTTCCGGTCCTACATGCTTGTGATTTCGAATGATTGCATCCATCTCTCTTTTACTGCAGGATGGAAGATCTCCTTTGATCGTATTCTTCACTGCTCCTGCCGCATTCCCATACTCCAATGCTTTCTGACAGTCAAAATCATACGCAAGAAGTCCGTATAACGCCCCCGATACATACGCATCTCCGCTTCCAATCCGGTCTACGACTTCAATGTTGCGATATGGCTCCTCTTCGTAATAGCAATCCTCTTTCGCACTGTAGATTACTGAACCGAACGTATGCTTTTTCGGACTGTGTACGATTCTCTGTGTAGAAGCCACCACAGAGATCGGATATTCCTGTGTGAAGCTCTTCATGATACGCTTCGCATCGCCTTCTTTTAAGAATGTCAGCCTTGCGGTCTCTTCTGAGCAGAAAAAGATATCCACATACGGAAGAATCTCTTCAATACATGCTTTCGCCTCCGGTCCTGTCCAGAGATTTCCACGGAAATTCACATCAAACGAAATCAGTGTACCGTTTTCCTTAAATCGTTTGATCATCTCGATGGCAGTACGGCGGATATTTTCACTCAATGCCAGTGTGATCCCGCTTGTGTGGAAACATCTGGTGCTCTGGAACATCTCCTTTGGCAGTTCTTCCAGACTGATCTTGTCAAAAGAAGTGTGTCTTCTGTCATACACCACTCCCGGCCTTCTCGGATAAGCACCATTCTCATAGTAGTAAATCCCGAGACGGGCATCCTGACTGTCATCATATACCAGAAAATCATCGCTTACTCCGCAGAAACGTACCTTATCTTTTGCATAGATTCCGAGTGCATTGTCCGGCAGCTTGGAGACAACGCCTGTGCGAAGCCCCAGAATCGAAACTCCCGACACGACATTGAGCTCTGCACCGCCAACCTGCTTCTGGAATGTCTCCCCACTGACGATCCTTTCATTATCCGGCGGGGATAATCTCAACAAAATCTCACCTAATGATAATAAATCAAATCTGTTGTTTCCCATCTTGATTCCTCCTGACATTCTTTCCTATCGATTTTAGTTTCATATTGTGAAACTTGTTTTTATATTGTGGAACTGTTTATTTGAATTATACTACAACAAGCAAGAGATGTCCAGATTTACATTGAAAAAAATGATCTTACTGCATCATTGCATATAAGACCATTTTTTCCTGATTTTCTCTATTTCATTCTATTGCTGTTCCCAGCTCAGCTCATGCAGATGTCCTTCCAGATTCATATGCGCAAAATTCTGCTGGCGAAGTGCTTCATACAAAATAATGGCAACTGAATTTCCAAGATTTAAAGACCGGATGTCTCCCACCATGGGAATCCGCACGCAGTCCTCTTTATGGTTCACAAGAATCTCTTCCGGAATGCCGGCGCTCTCTTTTCCAAACATGATATAGCAGTCCGGCTCATACTGTACTTCCGTATAGACTTTCGGAGCCTTTGTTGTCGCCATGTAGATTTTTGCTCCCGGATTCTTCTCCAGAAAATCCTCAAAATTGATATACGTTCTTACATCCAGATCTGCCCAGTAATCCATCCCCGCACGCTTTAATGCTTTCTCATTGAGACGAAATCCCAGCGGCTCGATCAGATGCAGTCTGGTATTCGTAGCAACACAGGTTCTTCCGATATTTCCTGTATTTGCCGGGATCTCCGGCTCATGTAACACGATATTTAACATGATGCTTTATCCTCATTTCTCAGTTTTTCAATAAAGCGCTCCAGTCTTCCCAGCGCCACCTTCAGATCTTCCAGAGAATATGCATAGGAAATACGCAAGAATCCCTCTCCACACTCTCCAAATGCAGTTCCCGGCACCACCGCAACTTTTTCTTCCATCAAAAAGCGGGTTGCAAATTCTTCAGATGTCATGCCAAACTCACTGATATTCGGGAATACATAAAACGCTCCGAACGGCTCAAAACATTCCAATCCCATCCGTTTGAATTCATGCATCAGGAAACGCCTTCTCTGATTGTAGGATTTTCTCATTTCCTCTACTTCATCTCCGCAGTGGCGCAGTCCCTCGATCGCTGCATACTGACTGTTTGTCGGCGCACACATAATGGCATACTGATGCAGCTTTACCATCTGCTCAATGATCAGCTTTGGTCCGCAGCAATATCCCAGACGCCATCCTGTCATGGCAAAGCCTTTGGAAAATCCGTTGATCACAATCGTTCTCTCCCTCATCCCCGGCAGAGCTGCGATTGAAACGTGATCTCCCTGATAACTTAATTCCGAATAGATCTCATCGGAGAGCACGTACAGGTCATGCTCTTTGATAAACTCTGCCACCGGCTCCAGATCTGCTTTTGTCATGATCGATCCGGTCGGATTGTTCGGAAACGGCATCACCAGAACTTTTGTCTTCGGCGTCACTGCTTTTTTCAGATCCTCCACTGTCAGCTTAAATTCATTTTCGTACTGAAGCGGAATGATCACAGGCACGCCATCTGCCATGATCGTACATGGAAGATACGATACATAACTCGGCTGCGGAATCAGAACCTCATCTCCCGGATCCAGCATACAGCGAAGTGCCACATCAATGGCCTCACTTCCGCCGACTGTCACCATGGTCTCTTGCATCGGATCATAAGATACTCCGATTTTCCGCTCCAGATAGCTGCAGATCTCTTCTCTTAGTTCTTTGAGTCCTGCATTGGATGTATAAAATGTACGTCCCTTTTCCAGAGAAAAAATGCCTTCCTCACGGATTCTCCACGGCGTATCAAAATCCGGTTCTCCAACACCCAGAGAAATCGCATCCTTCATCTCATTTGCCACGTCAAAAAATTTACGGATGCCGGACGGCTGGATCTCTACGATCTTTTTTGATAATGGATTTCTCATTACGGTGTCACCAGCATCCTTTCTGACTCACTTTTTGAAGAAAGGATCGTTCCGTGGTCTTTATATTTCTTCAAAATAAAATGAGTCGCTGTACTGATCACTGAATCCAGAGTAGAAAGTTTTTCTGAAACAAACTGCGACACTTCTTTTAAAGTCTTTCCTTCCAGAGAAACCAGAAGATCATAGCCGCCGGAGATCAGATACACTGCATGTACCTCCGGATAGTTGCAGATGCGCTCTGCAATCTTGTCAAATCCCTGACTTCTCTGCGGTGTCATACGCACTTCGATCAACGCTGTCACCAGTTCTACTCCTGCTTTGTCCCAGTCGATCAGCGTGTGATATCCACAGATTACTTTGTCTTTCTCCATCTCTGCAATCTCATTGGCAACTGTCACCTCATCTGTTCCAAGCAGTACTGCCAGTTCTCCAAGATTGGCTCTGCTGTTTTTCTCTATATAGTATAAAATTTCTTTTCGGATCAATTCTCGCTTTTCCATCGTTTTTATTCTCCTTATTCTGATCTTACCTCTTTTTGTGCCTGCTCTTCCCACCAGCGCATCAATTCATCCGGAGCAGGTCTGTCCAGATAACGCACTTCGTCTCCGCTTGTGATTACTTTTGCATGATCTGCTGTCGTAACCCCAAGCACACTGGCTCGTGCCCCACTCTCTTCCAGACACCGCACAAGAGCATTGCCGTCTCTGGTAACCATCAGAACCGTTCCTGCGGAAGTCATCTGATACGGATTCAGGTGATAATATTCACAGACTTCCACACATTCCTGCCGAATTGAAATCCGGGACATTTCAATCTGCATTCCCACATTTGCCGCCTCTGTCAGTTCCCAGAGAGACGCCAGGATTCCACCGCTTCCAATCTGCTGCATTGCAGTCACCAGTGGTTCCCCTTTTGGTGTATTTTCCTGCTTCACACTGCGAAGCGCATGGAAAACCTCCAGTTCTGATTCTATCCCCTGGATCTGACGCATAAATGCCGGAACAAACCGCTTTGAAAGCTCTTCTCTCTTCTCATCGAAAATACGCAGTACGCCTTCTGCTGCGATCGAACCACAAAGTACGATTTCCTGATTCGGCTCCGCCTGAGCAAGCGTACGCAGCTGTCCTTTTTCCACACTTCCTGCCGCAGTCACCGATACCACGGACTGGCTCACTGCAGGACTGGTCTCTGCCTTTGCACATGTTATTGCAATCCCCCAGGATGCACACCGCTCTTCCATACAGCGGAACATCTCTTTTAACCGCGACTCATAAGCATATGTTGGCAGAATCACCTGTACCGAAACACCAATTGCCGAAGCCCCCCTTGTCTCCAGATCCAACACGGCACGCATGATCGCATATACCCCGATATTTTTGGAATTTCCAGAAACTACAGCCGAAGCAAAGACCACATCTTCTGTGTCCCTGATCTGTACCGCAGTACACATCTCTTCCACCGAAAGGTCTGTCAGAATCTCTTTTCTTTTTGTATGCAGTTGTTTCAGTACAGAACGTTTTAAAACTGTCTGTGATACATTTCCAACTTTCATCGTTTCCGTCTCCCTTAACCCTCTATGTTCCTGTTCGCAACAGCCACTTTTCTATACCAGATATGGCAGGATCATCGTCGCGATCATCGCAACGACCAGTACCAGCGCTCCGATCGCAATCACTCTTTTGACTCTTTTATCATTAAAATCCACTGTTTTCACCTCTTTAAATTCTCATACCCAATGGGTATTTTAGGTTACATTTTAAACTCTTTGCAGTATTTTTGCAAGAAGCACTGCTCACATTTTGGACTTCTTGCCGTACAAATCGACCGTCCGAAAGTAATGATCTGAATATTATATAAGATCCAGTGATCTTTTGGCAGTTCTTTCATCAGATCCGTTTCAATCTTTTCCGGATCTTCGTTTTTTGTCAGGCCAAGGCGTCTGGATATCCGTTTTACATGTGTATCTACCACCACACTCGGATCATGATAGATGTTTCCCCGGATCACATTGGCAGTCTTTCTCCCAACACCCGCAAGAGAGGTCAGATCTTCCAGACTCCTCGGCACCTCGCCTCCAAATTTATACAGCAGATCTTTCGTACAGGCGATGATATTTTTCGCTTTATTGTGATAAAATCCGGTAGGCTTGATGTCTTGTTCCAGCTCTTTTAAGTCTGCACTGGCAAACTTTTCTAATGTGTCATATTTCTGAAACAGATCTGCTGTCACAAGATTCACTCTCGCATCCGTACACTGCGCACTTAGCATCGTTGCGATCAGAAGCTGCCACGGTGTCTCGTAGTTCAAATAGCAGACATATTCCCGCCCATACTGCTCATCCAGAATTGCTAAAATTTCTTTTGTTCGTTTTTTCATACATTGTCAGACAAAGTCTCCCTGCTGCGGACACGCATTGTAGGATGTCTCGTCTCCTCCTTCTACCCAAAATACGCTTGCCTGATTCGTCAGAACATTCCGGTTCCGGTAATCAAACACGTAGAGATTTCCATTGATCTGCTCCAGATGCGTCATTTTCCGAAGCTGTCTCTTATCATATCCTTCATAGCCCTTCAAATACCGGCGCTCTTCTGCCTCTTTTTCATAAAATGCAGAAACTTTTTGCTTATCAACGCTGACTTCACCTGCAAACTCCGGTCTTTTTTTCACATTTTCCCGTAAATAGAGATCCAGTATCAACATCTGCCGATAGTTTTCCACATTCTTTTCTACACATGCTTTGATAAATGCAAATAATACTTCATATCTTGTAATTCGGGAGTGATTTATCATATGCAGTCCGTTTTCTTCATAATAACGGCTCAGACTTTCATACAAAGCAAACGTATCTGTAAACTCTTCCTCTAATAATCGCAGTGTATTGACAAACTGTCCGCTGTTGTAATAGACCTCCACCATCTCTTCCACACCTTTGAGACGGATCACGTCATCATAGGAGAGCCACTTTGTAGAAAGCACTTCAAACGGCGGCCGATCCTGATATAAAAGCTGATAATCTTCCGTCTTTTCATGCATATAGGAACCTTTTAACACCTTCAGGAATCCAAGCTGGAGCTGCTCCGGATGCAATGCATAGACATCACGGAAGGACTGTGCAAAACGCTCATAATCTTCATACGGCAACCCGGCGATCAGGTCGAGATGCTGATGTACGTTTCCTTTTTCCTGCACTCTTTTTACAATCCGCTTTACTTCTTCAAAGTTCATCTTTCGGCGAATCTCCGTGATGGTCTCCGGATTCGTGGACTGAATTCCGATCTCCAACTGGATCAGTCCCGGACGCATGGACGCGATCAGCTCCAGCTCCTCTTCATTTAACAGATCTGCTGCCACCTCAAAATGGAAATTCGTCTTTCCTCTGTCATGCTCTTTTAAGTATGTCCAGATTGCCATGGAATGACTGTGCTTACAATTGAAGGTGCGGTCTACAAACTTCACCTGCGGCACTTCGTGATCAATGAAAAACTGAAGCTCCTTTTTGACCAGTTCCAGATTCCGAAAACGGAGACATTTATCAATCGAGGAGAGACAATAGCTGCAGGAAAACGGACATCCGCGACTGGATTCATAATAAATGATCTTATTCTGAAAATCCTCAATGTGATCATACACAAACGGCACTTTACTCAGATCCATGACCGGGCGCGGCGGGTTCTGCCGACAGGTTCCATTCTCCCGGTATACGATACCCTTGATCGTATCCTGATTTTCCCTCTCCTGATTCCAATATTCCATCAATTCCAGAAAAGTCTCTTCCCCTTCCCCGCACATCACACCGGTCACCTGCGGATACTTCTTCATCACAGAAACTGCATTGTAAGACACTTCCGGTCCTCCAAGCCAGATCTGCATCCCGGGCAGCACTTTGGAGATCTCGGTGATCAGCTGCTCCACATATAAAATATTCCAGAGATAACAGGACAGACATAAAACATCCGGTCTCTTCTTATAGATATCCGATAAAATATCATCCATTGGCTGATTGATCGTATATTCTGCAATCTCTGTCTGCTGTGCATACTTTCCCGCATAAGCACGCAGACTGTATACCGCCAAATTGGAATGTATATATTTTGCATTGATCGCTGTCAGTAAAACTTTCATAAAAACCTCCATATCCGTTGACATTTTAATAAAAACCATGTAAAATTATGAACCGTGCAGCCGGGGTGTTAGCGGTACCTTGTACCTGCAATCCGCTATAGCAGGGGTGATATTACGCAGAGGGTGCAGCATTGCATAGCTGCCCTCGGAAAGTGGCGTTGAGATTTGGGTCCTACGCGACGGGAATCTGTGAACCGTGTCAGGTCGGGAACGAAGCAGCACTAAGCAGAACCTCTCGGGTGCCGTAGGGGTGCCTGGGTTGAGTTAACTACCGAGGTAACGTATGGGGTGATGCATTCGAAGCGTAATGCACGAATGATTTTCCGCAAAAACAGGAAGTTTGAGTTATTCAGACTTCTTTTTTTTATCTTTTTGTTTCTGACGCAGTTCCTTAAAAAACTGTTTCATCATCCCACTGCACTCTTCTTCCAGAACTCCCGTTGTCAGTTCCACCTGATGATTGAACTCTTTCATATCCAGAAGATTCAGGATTGAACCCGCACAACCCGCCTTGGGATTCATACACCCGACTACCACCCGTTTGATCCGCGCCTGCACGATTGCTCCGGAACACATCTGGCACGGTTCCAGTGTCACATACATGGTGCAGTCTTCCAATCGCCAGTCATCCATTTTTTTGCTTGCTTTGCGGATCGCCTGCAGCTCCGCGTGAGCCAGTGTGTTCTTATCCACTGTCCTTCTGTTATATCCGCGTCCGATGATCTTATCCTGATACACGATCACACAGCCAATGGGAACCTCCTCCAGAGCGTATGCTTTTTTTGCCTGACGGATCGCTTCCCGCATATATTTTTCATCCTGATTCATAATGTTTCCTCTTTCCAATTTCTCTCTGCCCTGATCCGGTTCTTTTTTCCCACACATTGAATACATTAGAAGAAAGACAAGACCTGAGGTATTATATGACACCCGGCATCTATTATTTCTATGAATATCAAGCGGACAAAAAAATCCGAAATGTAGGCTTTTTAAAACTGACGCAGACTTTTCAGTCCTGTCATCTCCAGATCTCCATCCGGCAGATTCCTGCTGCATCACAGGAAAAACTACCTCTGTCCATGTTCTTTTTCGAGAAAGACAAACCCCGAAAAAAAACTGTGGCAGAACTTCCCACACAAAATCAGTGTGTATCCTGTCGTGTCACACTTTCAGAAGCTGACTTTCCACCGAATCTGACATTAGCGAAGCTCCATGGTTTTCTTCTGCAAACCGCAGACGGCAGATATTTCGCCGCTTCTACAGGCAACCGGCCATTTTCTGTAAACCTTCTGACTGACTGGATGGAACCCGCCCCCTGCCCGGAGCCGGACCCGGAACCAGAATCTATACCGGCTCCAGAACCTGAACCCCCATCTGTCCTTGCAGAAGAAAAAATGTGCGAACCGCCAGAAGAAACCGCACATCCTTGCGAACCGACTTCCCGTATACGCAAACTCAGTTATGAGGATCTCTCCTCCCTGCAAAAACCATTCTGGCGGCTTGCCAACAACAGCTTTCTGCTGCATGGATACCACAACTACCATCATCTTCTTTTACTGGAAGAAGACGAACACCAGTGGCTTGGTGTTCCCGGTATTTATTCTCCCCGTGAAGCACATGCTGCCGAGTTATTCGGATTTCCTCAGTTTACGAGAGAATACCATCAAAAACTGACGCTCTCCGAAGACGAATGCAGCACGGATAAAGACTTCGGCTACTGGTGCCGCTGTCTTAAATAATCCCGTTCATATCCTGATACAGGCGCTTTGCATAGCTGTCTGTCATCCCACAGACATAGTCTGTCACCAGAAGCAGGCGGAGATACAGCTTCTCTGCCTCGCTCTTTCCTTCTGCCTGATAACTGTAAGCCTTTTTATAGTTATCTGAAATAAATGACAATACCCGGCTGTCAATGGCATTTAACTCCCTGTCGGTATCATAGTACAGCACAGCCTGGATCATACGGTCCATCAAAAAGTCCAGGATCACTGCTTCTTTGACTTCCATCCGGTAAATTTCTCTGGAGGAGAATACATACCGGTATGCGATATTGCCGAGACATTCCATCAGCTTTTCTCCAAAGGTACCGCGAAAGAGGTCTCTTTGAAACGTCCCTGCCATGATGTCTTCATAGTGGTCCATAAATCCTTTTGTCGCACAGTCGATCAGAAATCCCTGCGCGCGAATGATCCAGTTCTTGATGGCATAAGCCTCCGGATTTTGAACCCCTTTTTCCTGACCTCTCTGATACAGTTCTTTCAGCTTGAAAACTCCGTCAAACCCGGAATCGGGATATTGCTCATTCAGACATACGAGTTCTTCTTTAAACGCATGATACGACAGAAATCCTTTTACAAATGCATCTTCGATATCTGCCGTCTTATAAGCCAGATCATCCGCAGCCTCAAGAATGTAGGTCAGAGGATGACGGCAGTTCCCTGTCTTCGTCTCCTGTGTGATCTCCTCAAATATCTTCTCATCTGCCAGAAAATATCCCATCTTCTTTTCTCTGATATTCCCGGAATCCGGATGGACCTGTGTGGACGCAACAGGATATTTTATAATCGTATTGAGCAGTGCATAGGTCAGATTCATCCCGTACTCATCCACCAGATAATGAAGTCTCGTTACCAGTCGGAGCGCCTGTGCATTTCCCTCAAAATGATAGAAGTCCTCTTTCATCTGCGGACTCAATATCATATCCAGAGTCTGTCTCTTATAATGCAGTTCGGGAAGCTTCCGCAAAAACCAGTCCCGGATCGCCAGCTCCCCGAAATGCCCGAACGGCGGATTGCCGATATCATGGATCAGCCCGGCACATTCCAGAATATGAGAAATATCCTCCTTCATCTTCCGGGTAAACTTTTGATCCGCTCCACGCTCCAGGATTGCTTCACCGATATTCTGTCCCAGCGACTTGGCAAGAGAAGACACTTCCAGAGAATGCGTCAGTCTTGTCCGTACAAAATCGCTCTGATCCAGAGGAAATACCTGCGTCTTATCCTGCAGTCTCCGAAATGACGCACTTCCTATGATCCGATGATAGTCCTTTTCAAACTCACTGCGGAAATCCGATTTTTTCGCATGCTGTTTCTTTCCGGATCCCCGCATCCGCTTTTCAGATAATAAGGTCTTCCACTCCATAGACAGCCTCCTTTTAATCCAGATAAACCGGCGGCACATACTCCCTTCCAAGCATCGCTTTCTTTCTCTCCTGCTCTCCAAGAAATGCCCACTCTGTCATATCTTTCCACTTATGAGTCCTTCTGTCGTATACCTGAACATATCCGATCCGGCTCGGATGCATTCTGACACTGTTGGACTGATACTCATGACCTGTATATGGATTGATATCACCCACAGACAGATCTTCTCGTTTTGCATCCTCTTCTTCCGCCCGCTTCATCACGGAAGAAATCGGAATATCCTTTGCGATCTCCTCGATGGTACGCTCCTGATTCTCTTCTTCCTCATGTGGCTTTAACTCTTCCAGCGGGAGCTCTATCTGCATCTCTTCAAGTGTCGGCTCTCCATCCTCTAATTTTCCTTCTTTTCTGCGCATCTCTTCTACGGTACGCAGATCCGCAGGCGTCAGTTCAGCAGATTCTCCGCCTAAAATACTCAGCTGAAACGGACAGTCTAAGATCGACGCGATCATCCGCATATCCTGCTCCTGAAAATTGTCTCTTCCCAGTCTCTGCGTCAGATTCTGTCTGGACATTTTCATTCCGGTCTTTTCTTCTATAATCTCCGCAAGTTCCTTTATGGTCATGCCTTTTCGGCTCAATACTACCTTGACCTGTTCTCCAAATGTAAGATCTTCCATGCTCTTCCTCCTTCTCGGATTTTTACATCAGACAGGAAATATTTTTATTTCCCGTCACCCAACTTCTCTCATTGTAGCAAATCCCATTTTATGCGTCAATCGCAAAGACTGTTTTTCCGCTATAGAAAGAAAAGAGTTTCTATCCCGGCTTGCGAAATAAAAACTCTTCCTGTTTATTTTTGTATCTGTGCCAGATATTCTTCCAGCGTAATTCCTTTTTTCATGATCGCCTTTGCAGCCTCTTCTCCCACATAGCGGTAATGCCACGGCTCATAAATATACTGGGTTATATCTGTCTTATCCTTCGGATAACGCAGAATAAATCCATAATTCTGACAATTCTTCATCAGCCACTGCTGCTCTTGCGTCTGTGCCTGTGTCTCATCCAGTGTCTGGTTCGACTCAGATGTGATATCCAGTGCAAGACCCGTTGCATGTTCACTTGTTCCCGGAACTGCCACAGACTTTTTCGTCTCATCGTAAGAATCTAAATACGAATATCCCTGACTGAGCCATGACTGCATGGTATCATTGAACACATTCTTCTGATCATCATACGAACGGTATGCTGAAATGATCTTCAGATTCATCCCCGCTGTTTTCGCATCCTGAAGCATTTTATTTACAGACTCTACAATCCGGGAGTCTACTTTATGATCTTCATCATCTACAGCCGTCAATTCCGGTGAATAGTCTGCTGCAAGCGGATAAGAACTGTTCACCAGGAGCAGATTCCATTCATTTGACTGCAGATTTACTTCTTTTTGCTCATTCTTTGCTTCCTTCAGCTGCTTCTTCAAAGATTTCGCTTCTTTTTCATACTTTGCCTTGACAGTTTTGATCTCATCATTTTTGTCATGCATCTTACTGTTTGCTGCCAGAAATGTGAGCAAAATCCCTGCTGCCGCTCCAAGGATCATCCCTGTGATCAGTATTTTTTTCGCTTTTCGATTTACTCTTGCCATATTTCTTTTAACTCCATTTGTATTCTAGAATCTAACTCTGAATCGTTCGAACAGACTGCGATTCGATAAGGAAATCCTTCCAGATGGTATTCACGATAATAATATGTCTCTTCAAACTCCTCCGGCTTTTTTATCAGCCTGGGTGGATTCGAAAGCAGGATCTCAAACGATGACATCTTCAGTGCCATTCCCTTTCTGGTCGCTTTCATGAAACTTTCTTTTAGTACCCAGTATCTGCAGAACTTTTCCGCTCTTGCCTCTTTTGAATCACATCTGAAAATATCTTCATATTCACTGCGGCAAAAAAAACGTTTTGCTAACTCCATTCTGGCCTTTTGGACTTTCTCAATATCACATCCAAGCTGTACGCCCTCTCTTGCATCAGTGTCGATCGAGCACAGCACATAATCCCCGGAATGCGAAAGATTGTAAACTGCCCGGTCGGAAATTTTGTACCGCTTTCTGATCTCCTCCAATAAAAGCCATGCCCCTGCACTCTGAGCCCTGTCTTTCTGAAACAACAGCTTCCTTGCTTTCTCTTGTCGAAACGCAGGAAGTGCTGCAAAATATTTCTGATAACATTCCTCATCATACAGTGCTCTGATATCTGCAAGCCAGGTACGTATCATACTCTTATCCTTTCAGGTAACGGACTTCAAATGTATCAATCGTGATCGGCTTGTTAAACAGGCTTCCCTGTACACAGCTGCAGCCAAGTTCTTTCAATACATTCAGCTGGTCTCTTGTCTCCACGCCACTTGCTGAAACCGGTACTCCCAGCTGACAGCAGGCATCTGTTACTGCTTTTGCCACACTCTGGCTTCGGCCGTTGCCTACAATATTGGTCACGATACTTTTATCTATCTTCAATCCGTCAAATTCCATGATCGTCAGAATCGCTACTGTGGATTCTTTTGCTCCGAAGTGGTCCAAAATCACCCGCACATTGCTCTTTCGAATCTTATTACTCGTCTCTGCAAGCATCTCCTGATTCATATCACTGTAAGACTCTGAAACTTCTACTTCCAGATACTCACAGGACACATGATACTTCTCGATCAGAGCTGTCATTTTTTCTGCTACATCTATCTGTCTGAGCGTTGCTCCCGCAAAATTTACAGCGATTGGGATCATCGGCAAATCTTCCGTCTCCCATCTGCGCAGCGTCTTACATACTTCTTCAAACACATACAGATCCAGATAATGAGACAGCTTGGTCTCTTCCAGAAGTGTCAGATATTTTCCCGGATTCATAATACCCAGATCTTTGTGGTGATAGCGTACCACTGCTTCTGCTCCGACTACTTCCTCAGTATCGACATCCACTTTCGGAACCAGACAGACAATAAAATTGCCATTCTCTATATCGCTGAGCAGATCCTGTTTGATGATAGGCTCATGATGCCCCTTTTTCAAATTCTTATAATACTTCTGCTTCTCTTCACGCATCATACCTTCTGCGCGGCCGATCAGCTTTTCTGCATCAATATCCACTTTCTCCCAGGCATAACCGACAGAGACCAGTCCAAGACTGATATTGTCCAGTTTATGATGTGCATCGTTCACGCTCTTGATAAATGTATCATATGTCGCATCCTCTACCGCTACCAGATACTCATCTCCGGTCATTCGGAACACCTGAGAGCTGCGGAAATGCTCCTCCAGCACTTCACCCACACGGATTACAACCTCATCCCCATATTCATGTCCAAATTCCCGGTTAAAGTTCTTCAATCCATTGATGTCCACAGATACTGCTCCCAGTGATTTGTGCTCTTTTTTCTGTACGTCCGACATATATCTGACAAAGCTGTTTCTGTTCATCAAACCAGTCAGATCATCATGATAACTCAGATATTCCTGCTGCTTCTGCATCTTCTGCAAAAGAATAGACTGTGAAATATATGGAAGGAGAGACCTCATAAAAGAAATCTCACATCCGCCTCTGTGTACCCCTACCGCTGCAAGAACTGCCGTAATTCCGTCTTCCAATGGCTGAGAAACACTGTAGTCTGCTTCTGTCGTATCCGTGATATCCTGTCGGATCCACCGCGGCCACTGCTCTTTATCAAGCATCTTGATCTTATCCCGCTGCCACGGCACAAATTCAGCACACCACTCATAGATTGTAAGAATCTCCTCTTCATCTCTTTCGATGTAATACACGTATTCTGAATCGTAGTAATCGCGTATCGTACCGAGCACGTCATTCATAATCTCCAGGATCGAACGCTGTTTATAATTCTCACTCATAGTTTCTTTCCCCCGATATCATCCTGCTCCGTTGGATATAAAATTTAAGAATACTCCATTTCTTGCTCATCCACGGAAACACATATAGTTATTTTATAATAATATCTTTTAAAATGCAAGAAATTGTGAGTTTGTGAAAAAGATACAAAAAAATGACCATACAAAGAAAGTGGGAGCCTGTTCTCTACATGATCATTTTGGCAATATTTTGGTTTTATTTTGATTTTCGTGCTATTTGATATAGCTTACATGTTTGCAGATTTCCTGAATTGCTTTCTCTTTTCTTTCATTGAAAACAACTTTATTTTCTTCAAACAAATTTCGTCCGTCTGTATCGATCGATACGATCAGAGGCCCAAATTCTTTTACGCGGCAATGCCATAAGGTTTCCGGCATTCCCAGATCTCTCCACTGTGCATCTACAATTTCTTCCACTTCCGCGGCAGCTACCACTGCATTTCCGGCAGGGAACACACAATGAATCGCCTTATAGTTTTTACATGCATACTCAGTGTTTGGACCCATGCCTCCTTTTCCGATGATCACTTTCACACCGGTCTGTTCCACAAATTCTTTTTCAAATTTCTCCATACGCATACTGGTTGTGGGACCAACAGATACCATTTCAAACTTGTCATCCGCAAGAGGCCGGATGATCGGTCCTGCATGAAAGATTGCAGCGTCTTTTACATTTACGGGAAGCTCTCTGCCACCCTCAACAAGCCGTCTGTGTGCCACATCACGACAGGTTGTCATACTTCCGTTCAGATAAATAATATCTCCGATATGGATATCTGCCAGATCCTCAGCAGATATCGGTGTTGTTAAAATTTTCTTTCCATCTTTGATTTCCAACATTATAAAGTCACCCCCGAATGTGTTGTAATCGTGTAATTGAGATCCTTATCAAAAATAATGTGTCCACGTCTGTGAGACCAGCAGCCAACATTCACGGCGACACCGATTGTAGATGGATGTCTGGCTGTGTTTTCAATATGTACCCCCATTACGGAATACTTGCCGCCCATTCCCTGCGGTCCGAGTCCGATTGCATTGATCCCGTCTTCAAGCAGCGTTTCCATCTCTGCCGCGCGCTCATTCTCATTATGGCTTCCCAGCGGTCTCATCAATGCCTTTTTGGAAAGCAGTGCTGCTGTCTCAACAGATGTTGCCACACCCACACCGACCAGAAGCGGAGGACATGCATTCAGGCCATAAGAGGTCATGACATCCATTACAAATTTTGTAACTCCTTCGTATCCCTCTCCCGGCATCAGCACCATGGCTTTCCCCGGAAGTGTGCATCCGCCGCCTGCCATGTAAGTATAAATCTCGCACCGATCACTGTCTGGTACAATATCCCAGAATACTGTCGGTGTTCCTTTTCCGACATTTTTGCCTGTATTGTACTCGTCAAATGTTTCCACGCTGTTATGGCGAAGCGGTGCTTCCACTGTCGATTTTATAACAGCTTCTTTTAAAAGTGTCTCCAATTCCCCAATCAACGGAAAATTTGTTCCACATTTTACCCAGAACTGTAATACACCCGTATCCTGACAGCTTGGTCTGTTCAATTCTTTTGCCAGTACCTGATTTTTCTTCATTGTCTCATAGATGACTTTTGAAAGCGGACTGTCCTCTTTTTCTGCCAGTTCATCCAACTTTGCAATAATATCATCCGGCAGCACTTTTGCGATATATGACACAAAATTTGCCATATAATCCGTAAGCTGCTCTACTTGTTCTTTCTTACTCATGTTTCTGCCTCCTTTGATTTTTTACATCTATAATCAGATGCTGTTTATTTTCACAATTATCATCATCCTTTTATGGAAAGAATGGAAATGCAATCGGAAGGATGATCATACTCACAACCGTTGCTATGATAATCAATGGAAATCCTGCTTTTACAAAATCCATAAAGCGATAACCGCCGACTCCCACAACCATCGTATTTGCGGGCATTCCGATCGGGGTTGCATAAGCACAGGAACCTCCGATCACGCATGCCATCAATACTGCTCTCGGATCTGCTCCGATTCTCTGTGCAATAGATAAACAGATTGGAACCAGCAACGCTGTGGTTGCCGTATTTGACATAAAATTAGTCATTACACAGCACAGCAAAAATACAACCAGTGTCAAAAGATATGGTGATGGATCCGCGCCAAGCGCGCCAATTACTTTTTCTGCGATCATCTCTCCCGCTCCGGTCTTCTGAAGTGCCGCTGCAAGAGATAAGGTACCCCCAAACAGGAAAATTGTTTTCAGATCAATGGATTTTAACGCATCTCTTTCAGAGATCACTCCGCTCAGAATCAGCAGCAATGCTCCGATTCCTCCGGAAATACACAAATCAATCCCTATCTGCTCTTCAAAAATCATGGCCAGCAAAGTCAGCACCAGAATGATCAGTGACATCCACTGTTTCCATTTTGGCACTTGATCAAAATCTTTTTTTGTATCGAATGTCTCCTCTTCTTTCGGATCACATTCCGGAAGTAGTTTATATCCTATGGTTGCATAAAACAAAATTCCTGCAATCAGGATCGGCATCCCTACAATGGCATATTCGAAGAAACCGAATTTCAAATTTATTTTTTCAAGAGCACTCTGTGCGATCATATTGCCTGGTGCCCCGATCAGGGAAAGATTCCCTCCCATGGCTGCCGCAAACACAAGCGGCATCAGTAATTTTGATCTTTTGTACCCTGATTTTGCTGCAATTCCGATAACAACCGGAATCAATACTGCTGCTGTGCCTGTATTTGAAAGCACCCCGCTCATCAAACCTACGATCACCATGATCGCAACGATCAGCATACGTTCTGTTTTGGCAAACCGGGTTACAATGCCTCCGATCTTGTTTGCCATTCCTGTTTCAAATAATGCTCCTCCTACAATGAACATTGCTACAAACAGAATCACATTGCTGTCAATAAATCCCGCAAATGCAGTCTGCACATCCAGCACGTCTGTAACAGTCAATCCAATACAGACGATCATTGAAGTCACCCCAAGTGGTATCTTTTCAAGAACAAACATAACTACCGCAAACAGGAGAAACAAAAGTGTTATTGTTGACGGACTCATTTGTTTTCCTCCAATCCATTTTTCTATTCACATCACAGCGCTGTCTGCTATGGTTTCATTATAGAAATTGTATAGATAGTTGTACATTTACTTAAAATGATACCACTATAAAAAAAGATTATGATACTCTGCATATTTAAGCATTTCCGACAAAAATTATGGTATAATCATGAGAAGCAAAGACTGCTGTTTTGATGATTTTGAACAAAATCATAGTAAGAAAAAAATCTTTGATATTTTAGAAAACAAGAAAGAAATGGGGAAACTGCCAATGAAGATCATTCAGTTAGAATACTTTTGTGCCGTCTGTCGCTACCACAGTATCACACAGGCTGCACAGAAACTCTATGTCACACAGCCCGCGATTTCGAACGCAATCAGAGAACTGGAAAAAGAATTTTCCGTCAGCCTGTTCAGCCGGACAAAGAACCATATCGTTCTGACAAAAGAAGGAGAAGCATTTTATCAGAAAGCCAGTGTACTTCTGGACAATATTCATGAGACAACTTCAAAGCTTTACGATCTCGGAAAGCAGGTTGCACCGATCCGCATCGGTATTCCACCGCTTTTGAGCACTGTCTTTTTCCCGGATATGCTGACCGGCTTTTACAAAAAATATCCTGATACTCCAGTCGAACTTTTTGAATACGGATCTGTCCGTGCGGCAAATCTGGTACTCGAAGATACTCTGGATCTGGCACTTGTCAATCTCAACTTTTATGAAACCAACAAACTGAATTCCTGTCAGCTTCTTTCTGACCAGCTTGTATTCTGTGTTTCCAGGGATCATCCACTGGTAAAAGAAAAAAGTGTATCGATCGAAATGTTAAAAGATGAACCATTGATCATGTACAATACAGATTCTGTTCAAAATCAGGCTCTGCTCTCAATTTTTGACTCGATCAAAGTAAAACCTCATGTAATCTTAAATGCCAGCCAGCTTTACACCATTCAGGCTTTTGTCCAGAAAAATCTGGGCGGAGCTATCCTCTACTCCTCGCTCCTCAAAAATATGCACGGAATCAAGGGGATCCCTATCACGCCGACAATCACACAGGAAATCGGACTCGTATGGCAAAAAGGCAGATATCTGAACAGCAGCACCGAAAAATTCATCTCCTTTACAAAGGACTTTATGCAATTGTGATCCCTTCTGAGCAGACGATCACCTGTGTCCTGATCGATCCGGATGAAAAGATGCTCTGCATTTTTCATAATTCGCCTAAGATATAGAGGGGTCAGTTTTTGCCTGACCCCTTCACAAAACAGCCGTGTTTTATTCCTTCCAATATTTCTCTACAATCTCCTCAGCCTTTTCCACCGCACAGGAAAATTTCTTCTGAACCCGTTCTATGATCTCTTCTTTCGAAAATCCTACCTCCTGATATGCCTCCACAGCTCCCTGTTCAATTCCATCCTGATACAAATCTTCTAATGCTTTACACATATCCACCTGCTCCTCTCTCTTTTCTTTTTCAAATGCTTGTTTTAATATTGTTTCAGAATGCAGAAATTCTCGAAGTACCTGATAAGTCTCTTCATCCACATGCCGAAAGTATTGTTCTTTACTTTTTACGTAATGCAGCAATTTTTCTTTATCCTGCCTACATTGTAACATTCCGAAAATCTCCTGTAAATCCGTATGAAAACGCTCCAATTCCTTTACATTTCCCGCATCGATCAAATTGATCCGATAGTTGGATATATATTTTTTCAGAATCTCGTTCTTATCCTCATCCTCACTCCATCTTAAAATCCCATAAAGATCCTGACTTCCATCCCAAACGTCCGGGTGATAATAAAACACCAGAGTGATCACCGGAACCAACCTGTCTTCCTTCCGAAACCGCGACAAAAATTCAGCTTCCGCGACTTTTTGTTTTTCTGCCGCTTCCAGACACTTCCAGGACTGTCGAATCTGCTCAACATAAGACAGGCTGTCATACAACATATTTCTCACAGTCATGGCATAATGTACATTCTCTTGATTTTCACACGCCAACAGTACCAGATATGCCCCCTGCTCCCATCGCATAATGATATCCCGATATCGTTGAACCTCCTTTGCTTTTTCGTTTTTATCAGATACAAGAATATCGGTCTCTCCCGTTGCCGGATGCAAATCCTCCGGCAATATCACTTGCTTTCCCTGAAATACAATCCCGTTAAACAAATCTGCAAACCGCCTGGGATTTCCAAGCCATTGCTTTACTGCAGCATTTCCTTTTCCCATACTGCACTCCTCCTTCTTCTTTTCTTTTTTCATCAAAATTGAATATTCGGCGAAACTGCCTTTGAATTTGAACCGTTTAGAAACGATGTTCCAGACATTTGAATTGTCACACAGACAACGTCTGAGAATTTGATGTGTTTTCATTATACTACTTAAATTTCTTTTTTCAAGTATATTTTCACCAAAACAGCCTGTCCCTGCATACACATTCTTCTCAATATGTACACAAGACAGGCTGTCCTCCTATTTCATTTTTTTGATTTTCTTAATTACCTTAAAAATTCATTGACAGATACTTACAAGCCGCCAACGCCGCCACACTTCCGTCTGCCGCCGCTGTTGTCAGCTGGCGCACTTCTTTGGTCCGGCAGTCCCCGGCTGCAAAGATTCCCGGATGAGATGTCATACAGTCCTCAGATGCCAGAATAAATCCATTTTCATCCAGACGTACCAGGCCGTCAAAGATTTCATTCTGCGGAATCTGACCGATTGCTACAAAGACACCGGATACCGGAATATGGAAGTCTTCTCCTGTCTTTTTATTACGCAGGAACAATCTTTCTACCATGAATTTTCCTTCAATATCTTTGACAATGGAATCCAAAACAAATTCTACATTGTCTTTTTCTTTCAATACGTCTACCAGATTACTCTCTCCACGGAATTCGTCCCGGCGATGTACAACGTAAACTTTATTGCAGTAGTTGGAAAGAAACTCTGCATCCTGCAGAGCCGTATTTCCTCCACCGATCACCGCTACATCTTTCCCGCGGAAAAATGCGCCGTCACAGGTCGCACAGTAAGAAACTCCGGATCCTGCCAGTGCTTCCTCCTGTGGGATCCCCAGATGTCTGTGAGATACTCCTGTTGCAATCACGACTGTTTTACATGGATATTCTTTCTGGTCTGTCACGATGATTTTGATCCCGTCTTCCTCACGTACTTCTTTTACACGCTCGGAAGCAGTCTCTGCTCCCAGCTTCATCGCCTGATTCAGCAGATTCATAGAATACTGACTTCCGCTGATACTCTCCAATCCCGGATAATTCTCTACTTTCGGTGAATTTACAATCTGTCCTCCAAAATTCAGTCCTTCGATCACCAGAGTCCGTTTTCCTGCACGCTGTCCATAGATAGCTGCTGTCAGACCTGCTGTCCCCCCTCCGATAATTCCAATATCATACATATCGAGTTCCTCCGTTTTCTATTTTTCTATCGTTTTTCTGCAAATGCCCGGATATTGGACGCATTTGCAAGTTTCTGTACACCTTCTTCTTTGATCACGATCAGTGTCGGCGCCTGCATGACGCCATATTTTCTAACCAGCTCTTCATTCTCTCCCGCATCAACTACTTCATAAGAAATATTCGCTTTTTCCAGGGAATCTTTTGCAAGCTTACAGTTCGGACAGGTCTTCGTTGTAAAAAGAAGTACTTTTCCTTCCTCTGTATTCACCTCTTCGAAAATACGCTGTTCTTCTTCCTGTTCTGTCTCCCTGAAAGTCTCCTGCTTCACGTGAGAGTGTTCTACATCATACACTTTTCGTTCCTTAAATTCCTGTAGTTTCCCGTCATTCCAGTTTTTAACCGGACGATAATATCCTGTAATCCTGCTGTATACTTCCGTCTCCTCTCCGCAGATCGGGCAGGTATACTGCTCTCCGGACAGATATCCGTGATTCTTACAGATCGAATACGTCGGTGACATTGTATAATACGGCAGCTTATAATTCTCTGCGATTTTTCTGACCAGAGCTGCCGCTGACTTCCAGTCCGGAAGTTTTTCTCCCAGGAATGTATGGAATACCGTTCCTGATGTATACAGTGTCTGCAGCTCATCCTGAATATCCAGTGCGGCAAACACATCCTCCGTATAGCCAACCGGCAGATGAGAGCTGTTTGTATAATATGGTGTTCCGCAGTCCTCTGCTGCTGTGATGATATCCGGGAACTGCTCCACATCATGTTTTGCCAGGCGGTATGTGGTAGATTCTGCCGGAGTTGCCTCCAGGTTATACAGATCACCATATTCTTCCTGATAGTCGGACAGCCGCTCTCTCATGTGATTCAGAACATCTTTTGTAAACTTCTGCGTTTCCGGATGTGTCAGATCTTTACGGATCCATTTTGCATTCAGTCCTGCCTCATTCATTCCGATGAGCCCGATCGTGGAGAAATGGTTATCAAAACTTCCCAGGTATCTCTTTGTATACGGATACAGCCCTTCATCCAGAAGCTTGGAAATCACCACTCGTTTGATATGAAGTGATCTTGCGGCAATGTCCATCATTTTATCAAGTCTCTCGTAAAATTCTTCCTCATTTTCCGATAAATATGCAATTCTCGGCATATTGATCGTCACAACACCAACGGAACCTGTACTCTCTCCACTTCCGAAAAATCCACCGGATTTCTTACGCAGCTCCCGCAGATCCAGACGAAGACGACAGCACATACTGCGCACGTCGCTTGGCTCCATATCACTGTTGATATAATTGGAAAAATACGGTGTTCCGTATTTTGCGGTCATCTCAAACAGCAGACGGTTGTTCTCCGTATCCGACCAGTCAAAATCTTTCGTGATGGAATACGTCGGGATCGGATACTGGAATCCTCTTCCCTGTGCATCTCCCTCGATCATGGTCTCAATAAATGCCCGGTTGATCATATCCATTTCTTCTTTACAATCACCATATGTAAAGTCCTGTTCTGTTCCGCCCACGATCGCCGGCAGATTGGCAAGGTCATTCGGAACCGTCCAATCCAGTGTAATATTGGAAAACGGCGCCTGTGTTCCCCATCTGGACGGAATGTTCACCCCGAAAATGAAAGATTCAATGCATTTTTTCACTTCCCGATATGTCAGATGGTCTGCTTTTACAAACGGTGCAAGGTAGGTATCAAACGATGAAAACGCCTGTGCTCCTGCCCACTCATTCTGCATGATCCCCAGAAAATTCACCATCTGATTGCACAAAACGCTCAAATGCTTCGCCGGAGCTGATGTGATCCTGCCCGTCACACCGCCGAGTCCTTCCCGTATCAATTGTTTTAAAGACCAGCCGGCACAATATCCGGTCAGCATTGAAAGATCGTGGATATGAATATCCGCATTCTTGTGCGCTTTTCCGATTTCATCATCATAAATCTCCGACAGCCAGTAATTGGCTGTGATCGCACCGGAATTACTCAGGATCAGACCCCCAACAGAATACGTCACGGTAGAATTCTCCTTAACGCGCCAGTCTGTCACCTTCACATAACTGTCTACAATCTCTTTGTAATCCAAAAGTGTAGAATTCAGATTTCGGATTTTTTCTCTCTGCTTGCGGTACAGGATATATCCCTTCGCAACATCTGCGTATCCCGCTTTGATCAGAACAGACTCTACACTGTCCTGAATGTCCTCCACTGCAATTTTATGTTCTTTTATCTTCGGTTCAAAATCTGCGGTCACCTTCAGTGCCAACAGATCAATAATATCCTGATTATACTCTTTTTCTCTGGCTTCAAACGCTTTTCGTATCGCCTCGCTGATCTTGGTCAGATTAAATTCTGTTATTTCCCCGTCCCTTTTTGTGACTTGATACATGTTTCGTACCTCTCCTTTCTGCAGCTAAACGCTGTATTTAGTGTATCACCCACATTTTTGAATGTCAATGAAAAACACCAACATCTAGTATGCAGTTTTTCCTTCAAAAACTAGATATTGGCGTTTATAACTATTTCATCGTTTCTTTATAAGAGTCATCCGCCTGCTGTGTGAGCGCTTTTCCGCCGTTTTCATACCACTTCTTTACGAACGTATCAAAATATTCAGGCGGCTTTTCTCCCACTATGATCTGCAGAAATGTATTTTTCTCTTCTTCCAGCAATTCTTCCGGGATTTTGATTTCCTGACTGCCTAAAGAAAGAGGCGGTTGATTTTTATCCAGATTCTCTTTCGTCAAAAGTGCCGTTGCCTGTATCCGGGAAGTGTATGCTGCCCATGCATTCGACGTGGTCACATCTCCCGTAAGGAATGACTTACAGATTTTATAATAAGCGGCTTCCAATCCATTCAATTCGCTCTGCTGTGTTTTCCCATCCAGAACATTCTGTATATTCTGCTGCACTCTGTAGATCGCATCCCAGTAGTCTACATTGATATTCAACGGTCTTGCTGTCGGATCCACATTCAAAGAAAAATATTCATTGATTTCATCGGACTGCTTCTGATCTTCAAAACGACCATAATCAAACATTGTACTCACATATTTCCCCACGATCTCCGGATGCTCATATCCCTTTCTTACCACCACATACAGACAGTCTTCATAGGATTGAAATGTACGTGTCCTGGTCGCTGCATTTCCAGTCAGCAGATACGGCTGCCATTTTGCAGTTCTGTCCGCACTATAAGATAAACTCAGTGGATTGTTCGGTGCCCACCAGTATCCGAAAATAGCCCCGCACTTTCCTTCTTTAAGAAGTGTATCCAGATTTTCCTGCTGCCGCAGCAGAAAGTTGGAGTCCAGAATTCCTTCTACATAAAGCTGATGCAGATAGATCAGCGCCTGTTTTGTCTCTTCTGTCACAGAACCATACACCACATTCCCCTGATCGTTCAAAATCCACTGGCTCGGTTTTGCATGATACTGGTCAAAAACAGCATCCAGCCCATAGGTTCCGCTGTTTTCAGAAACCAAATCCGTACTTCCTACCAACCCCACCGTCTCTTGATTTCCTGCCATATCAGCTTTCACAAACTGCCGGATAATCTCCATCCCTTCCTCCAGCGTTACAGGATCGGAAAGTCCCAACCGTTCCATCCAGTCCTTGCGCAGCCACAAAAGAGAAGCTCCATGATCTACCTCTGCATCCGGAAGTGCGTAGAGTCTGCCGTCAAATGTAGCCGATTCCAGAAGTGCTTCTCCGTAGCTTTGATACATTTCCTTGATCCTTTCTGTGGTACATTCTTCATATACTGTGGTAAGATCTTCGACCATCCCACGCCTGACCAGTTCTTTGACTGTCTCCCTGCCTTTTACCACCAACAGATCCGGCAGCTGCTGATCTTCCATCAAAATCTGAACGGCCTCCTCATAAGAATCGGAATTTTCCCCTTCCAGAACATCTTCGTTTTGAATATTCAACCGTTCTTTCAAGTATCGTGTGTAGGCATTATCCTCATAAGTCGCCTTCACAGGCAGGTTTGCATTATTAGATCCAACGATTTTCCCCAGTGTATAAGTAACAAGCTCGGGATATTTCCCATACGGTGTGTGTGCTGCATTTTCCCACTGTGCGTTTATCACTTCTTTTGATTCCACCGTCTTACCGGTTTCCGATCTTTTGCAGGAAGCGATCAGGAACATCGAGAACACACATAACAGCAGTATGTATTTAATTTTTTGTTTCCTGTTTCTCATGTCCGTTCTCCTTCTTCTTTGGAATCCGTATGCATACTCTGGTTCCTTCTCCTTCTTTACTCTCCACCCGGATTTTATTTTCTTCTCCATAGAGAAGCACGATCCGTTCATTGACATTGCGCACACCATACCCTTTGGATCGATATGTCACGATTTGACTCGCTTTTTCCTCTGTCATTCCGTTTCCGTTATCTTCCACCATAAAATATAAAAACAGCTCATCATGCACAACCTTTATCCGCAATACTTTTTCGATCTTTTCCGACACATCCAGCCCATGATCGATCGCATTTTCCACCAATGGCTGCAAAATGAGTTTCGGGATCTCACAACTTCCCATTGTATTATCATAAACTTCCTCCACCCGGAAACTATTATCGTGCATAATCAGCTGGATTTTCAGATATGCACGGATATTCTCCATCTCGCTTACTACTGTCGTCATTGTCTCCCCCCGGTTCAGACTGGTCCGATAATAGGTAGACAATGCCAGTGTCACCTTACTGATCTCCTGTTCATCTGCTTCGATTGCCTTCCAGTTGATAATTGAGAGTGAATTGTACAGGAAATGGGGATTGATCTGCGCCTGCAATGCCCTCATCTCTGTCCTTTGTAACACAATTTTCGCTTCATATACTTCTGAGATCAGTTTATTGATCTCATCCATCATACGCCGGAAAGTACGAATGAGCACACCAATCTCATCTTTGGAATCACTTTGTACGGTCACTTCCCGGATTCCACTGTGGATCTGATTCATATTTTCCGTCAGCTGTTCCAGCTTACAGACCAGACGTCTGGAAAAGAAATAGCTTAAGATTCCTATCAGCAGAATACAGGCTGTCAGAAGCGGCAGATTTTTCAACATCAAATATCTTGCCGATTCCATAATCGTATCCGTAGGACAAAAATAACAGAATTTCCACTGATTCCCTTCCATCTCCTTTGTCACACTGGAAAAACTTTTCTGTACTTCCGAAATTGTATCCACCTTCCCGGTCTTATATTTAGCGGGAATTTTATTGCAGGAATACACGACATTGCCGTTTTCATCCCAGACAATTCCGGCAAAATCAGATTCCATGATTTTTTCAAACGGTTCGAACAATTTATTATAATCCAGTGTGATCTTCAGCACAGCATTTATCTCACTGCTCCCGTCATAAAACTTTCGGGCTACAATCACTTTATTCTGACTTCCAGTCTGTACATACCAGCGAATCAGACTTCTGTTGTTTCTGGGATACCAGTTTTCTCCCTGAATCTCCGACAAAGGAGCCAGTGTACTTCCATGGGCAACCTGAATATTATCCGCATACAGCGTGATCCCTTTAATTTCTTTGTGATACACCTGCGGCATATTCAACAACGGATCTGCCACCTGAGTATACTTCAGATATGTATTAAAATCTGATGCACGTTCCATTTTCAGCACTTTCCTGAGGTCTCCCGAATAAGACAGATAATCAATCAGATTTTCATAAATCTGCGCCTGATTGTCTATTGCATCGACTGCCTGTTTTAAAGACTCCTGCATATTTTCCATTTCCCGCTCCTTGAGCGTGTTCATCATTCCCATCTGCATATAGCATGTCACGATCAGTGTCGGAATGATCCCAGCGGTCAAAATCAGGATCATCAGCTTATATCGATATTTAAAATTATGAAACCGATAAAGAAGCTTCTTCATCACTCATACTCCCTTTCCTGCAAGACTCCGGTGTGCTGCCAAAATACTCCCGGAAGCTCCTGCAGAAATAAGAATTATTGGAAAATCCAACCTCTTTTGCGATCTGCGAGATCTTCATACTGGTATTTTCCAGAAGCTCCCTGGATTTCTTCATCCGGATATCCCGGACATAACGGTTCAGATTGACTCCGGTCTCCTCCTTGAATACAACACTTAAATATCCCGGGGAGAGATAGACTTGCCTTGCCAGATTCTCTACATTGAGATTTTCTGCATAATGATGGTGAATGTACTGTTTCACTTTCATAACTTCATTCCGAAATCCTTTGTTCTGCTCCTGTACAAATTTCTCCAGTTCACAGACTACCTGTTCTGTAATTGCCAGTACATCTTCAATTTTCCTGCAGCGGTACAGCCTGTCGATCATTTTTGACAATGCTTTCACATCTCCTGGATTGATCTCCTCATAAATATCTTTGACAATATTAGAAAATACAAATTTCACATACATCTCTGAAAATTTCATACTTTCTCTATATTTTCTCTCCAGCTTCTGAAAATCCTGCCGTAGATGGATACTGTCTTTATATTGAATGTCCTCTTTGATATTATTCAGGACCTGAGATTCTTCTGCCTCATCCATTTCTCTGGTCTCCTGCACTTCCCCTGCAAAGAAAATCTTCTGCCTGGGCTGATAAAATTTTTCTGCCAGTACCTCCTCTAAACCGGAAAATACTTCAGGAAGTTCCTGCCAGTCTGTAATTTCTTCACTTACTGCCAAATAGCACTCCTCATCGTACTTATTCTTAAAAAACTGATATAACTCTTTTGCCACTGTCTCATAATCTGCATATCTTTCCTGAAACAGAAATAAGGACTCATTTGCTGCCACATTCAGATAAAGGAACTGACGGGACATGTGCTCTCTGAGCTGACCCAAAAGCTTTTCTTCATCCACTTCAAAAAAGCAGTCCTCGCCGCCTGCCAGGATCATATGAGTATACTGCCCTCCATCCTGACATAAAAGCTCCGCAGCTTTTGTCCCGTTTTCTTCTTTGCCGTCATACAAAAAATTCTGCAGAAAATATTTTCCCAGATCATCCTGCTGCCTTGCAATTTCTCCTTTCTGCGTATTCTTCTCCAGAATATGATCTCTCACAGAACAATACGTCTTATGAAACTCTCCCGGATCTACCGGCTTTAGCACATAATCGACTACTCCGTAATGCAGCGCCTCCTTCGCATAAGAAAAATCATTGTATCCGCTAAAAATCACTATCTCGATCTCCGGCTGCAACTCCCGTGCAGCTTTCGCCAGTTCGAGCCCTGTCATATAAGGCATTTTGATATCCGAAAACAAAATATCCACCTGTTTTTTCTGCAAAATCCCCGCTGCATCTTTCCCGTTTATTGCCTCTAAAATCTCCAGTTCTTCCTGCTCTCGTTTCAGCAGAAACTTGATCCCGTTTCTCTCCAGTTTTTCGTCATCTGCAATCAATATCGTGATCATGTCCGTCCCCCCTCTGATACATGCCAAAAAATCCGCCATGCCCCTCTGTTGGCTGCATGGCAGATTTTTTATTGATCTGTCCTCTTTATTTTAATCCATTCCCTTTTTTCTTACAAGCCTTATCCCTTCACAGCTCCTGCCACGACACCTTCTATAATATGTTTTTGGCAGCACAGATAAAAGATTACAATCGGGATGATAGAAAGTACCAGCGCTCCCATCATGGCTCCCATATCCACAGATCCATATCCACCTTTTAAATACTGTACTGCGATCGGAATCGTCCGGTATTTCTTCGTATCCAGCACCAGAGACGGAAGCAGATAATCATTCCAGATCCACATTGCCTGCAGAATCATCACCGTAATGCAAGTCGGTTTTGAGATTGGCAGGACCACCTTGAAAAAAGTCTGGATCGGAGTACATCCATCAATCATTGCCGCCTCTTCGATCTCCAGTGGAATGGACTTCATAAATCCGGTAAACATAAATACCGCCAGCCCGGCACCAAACCCCAGATAGATGAAGATCAGCCCCCATGGAGTATTGAGTCTGAGCATATTTGCAATCTTGGACAAAGTGTACATTTCCATCTGAAACGGCACCACCATGGCAAACAGACAAAGCATATAGATCAGTTTTGTCCACCATGTATTCACCCGGCTGATAAACCATGCACACATGGAACAGCACAGGATAATGACTGCAACTCCGCCCACGGTGATAAACAGACTCCAGCTAAATGCCTCAAAAAACTTTGTCTGCTCGATTCCGCGGATATAATTTTCCAATCCTACAAACATATTGTCTTTTGGCAGATCAAATGGCACCCGGCTGATGTATGCTTTTTTCTTGAATGAGTTGATCACAACAAGAATGATCGGATATAAGTACAGCAGGCTGATAACAGAAAAAATCAGCGTAACCAGCCAGCCATGTTTTAATTTTTTATTCACTACTGCTGCACCTCCTTTGATCTTGTCATGCGATTCTGAATCACGGCAACCAGACCAACGATCAGAAAGAAGATTACTGCCTTCGCCTGACCAACACCTTCATAACCGGCTCTTCCATAGAACGTATTGAAGATATTGAGCGCCAGAAGTTCTGACATTTTCGAAGGTGCACCATTGGTCAGTGCCAGGTTCTGGTCAAATAACTTGAAACCGTTTGTTAACGTTAAAAATGTACAAATCGTGATCGACGGCATTACCATCGGAATAATGACCTTGCGAAGTACCTGCCAGGAGTTGGCTCCATCAATCTTCGCCGCTTCGATCAGCTCTCCGGGAATATTCTGAATGCCGGAAATGTAGATGATCATCATATATCCAATCTGTTGCCAGCACACCAGAATGATCATTCCCATCAACCCGTAGGTCCCGGAATATGTAAGTGTTTTTCCCCAATGTGCAAGCACTCCGTTTAACAGAAGCTGCCAGATATATCCCAGAATAATTCCACCGATCAAATTCGGCATAAAAAATACAGTCCGGAAAATATTTTTCCCGCGCACTGGTTTTGTTAATACCATCGCCACCGCAAATGCCAGTACATTGATCAATAACATGGACAGTACTGTAAACAACACGGTATACCACAGAGAGTGTAAAAATGTAGGATCCTGAAATACCTTTCCATAATTCTCAAGCCCGATAAATCTGGCGTCTGTCACGGTTGTAAATTTACAGAACGAAAGATAAATACCCAGTAAAAACGGTGCGATAAACCCAATGGTAAATGCGATCATCGTGGGCAGTACAAAAACAGGGAAATATCGTTTTATTGCTTTTTGCATGTCCCTCTCTCCTTCCTCTTGATGGAAAAGGCGGACGGTTTGCCGTCCGCCTCAAATCTATGTTTTTATTCCGCATGCGCTGCCTGATACTCAGTTGCCCATCCATCTACAAATGCAGTTTCCACTGCATCCCATTTTCCAGTTCCCTGTGCATATTCAAGAAGTGCAGAGCCTACATTGTTTTTCCAGTTTTCAGAAGGCATTGTCGTAAAGTTCCAGCTTACAGGTGTCTTGCCTGCCTTGTTATATTCCTCATTTGCCTGCACCAGAGGATTTGACGGCAGATAGTCTTCAAATGTGGTGAACGGTGTCACAAATCCCATCGTATTTGCAAGCATATCGCGTCCCTCATCACTTTCCACAATCCACTGCAGGAAATCCAGAGTTGCCTGAATGTCTTCTTCTGAAGCATTTTTATTCACACACCAGTAGTTCTCAGATCCCGTGCAAAGTCCCTGCTCTTCTTCTCCTTTGGCACCGATGTAAATCGGAAGCATTCCCATGTCCTCATCGGCAACTTCCATATCCTTGATGTCGTTGTATGCCCAGGTTCCATTCTGATAAAATACAGCCTCTCCAAGTGCAAATTCGGAGCTTGCGTCCTCTGCCGTCTTAGAGGAGATCATAGACGGTTCACAGGTAGAATCTGTAATATATAAATCCCATATGTTCTTATAGTTTTCCAGATAGGTTCCTTTAATCGCATCTGTGGATGTAATGCCCTCATCTTTATATTCATAATAGATTGGAAGATTTGCCAGATGTGTCTTAAATCTCCAGTCAGAAGAAGAATCCATACCTGCGGATGTAAATGCACCTTTCACCCCCAATTCATCTTTGTGTTTCTGGATTCCGTCCGCAACTTTTTTCAGCGTTTCAAAATTATTGATCTCATCCACTGATTTTACAGCAGCATCTGAAAGTTCAAAGTATTGATTCAGGATCGCTTTGTTATAAATAATTCCGTATGTTTCTACTACATACGCAATTCCTTTGACTTCATCTCCTTCTTTTAACACATAAGCGTCACTGGAAATATCCTTGTAAATCTGACTGTCTGACAGGTCATAACAGTAATCTTTCCAGGATGCCAGACCGACAGGACCATTGACCTGAAACAGGGTCGGCGCCTCTTCTTTTGCCATCTCAGATTTCAGCTGGGATTCATACGTCCCGGAAGCAGCTGTCTGCACATCCACCTGAACACCAGTCTCATCTGTGTAAGTCTCTGCAAGTTTTACCCAGTCATCTGCCTGCTCCGGCTTGAAGTTCAGATAGTACACCTTCCCTTCACTCTTTGCCTGATTTTTTCCTTTTTCATCTTCCTTGCCATCGGATCTGCCGCATCCTGCAAGCATCGTTCCTGCCATTGCTACTGTCAAAAGAAGTGCCAGCATTCTCTTTTTCTTCATTATCGTTTCCTCCCTTTTTGTTCGTCTCTGTTCTTGATATCTGTATTATAGAAAAATATGGAATTTTCTAAAATAATAAAAAAAATAGAAACGTAACACTTTTTGAGGAAATTATACTAAGAAACAGTGGCTGATTATTACATGATTTTGCTCTTTTATACATGAACAATAAAATACAGGGAGGGTATGACCCGTTTTGAGCCACATCCTCCCTGTATGAAACCGTCTATTTTCTTGAATTTTCAGGCTTTTCTAACAATTGTTGTTGAGATAACTTTTAACCTACACACCCCTTAACTTCGCATTCGGAATATTTCTCTGTACAATCCCCAGTGCCTGTTCCATAATCTCTTTTGTATACCCCTTCATTCCGGGGCAAATCAAATCTCCGGAATCTACAAAGCTCTGCAGATAATATTGTTTTGCCCCCTTGATCCATCGCCCGATAGCAGCAAAATCTTCCCGCTTATGGAACTGCCGCACGACCGTGGTGCGAAATTCATAGGGAACATCCCCTGACATCAGAAAATCCACACTCTGAAAAATATTGGACATATCATATTCTTCAATTCCAATGGTCGTACCATACTTATCAGGAGCATTTTTGATATCCATTGCTACATAGTCCACAAGCCCCTGTTCCACCAGCCGTCTCAGACGCAATACATTGCTGCCGTTGGTATCCAGCTTGACCTGATAACCGAGCTCTTTCACTTTCCGGATAAACTCTTCGATATCCGGCTGAAGCAGAGGCTCGCCTCCGGTAATGCACACACCATCCAGAATCCCCTGCCGTTTCGCAAGGAATGAAAACACTTCCTCCTCGGAAATTGCTGCCGCCGCATCTACGTGTGTCACCAGAGAAGCATTATGACAGAACGGACAGCGGAAATTACATCTTGCCGTAAAAATCGTACACGCCACTTTTTCCGGATAATCTAACAGTGTCATTTTCTGAATTCCATGAATCTCCATCGCCGTTTCCCCCTCATGCCTGTCACTTTACTCTACATATTTCTGGATTTTTCCGCACACACACGCATTGCCTCGATAATAGCACTTCGAAAACCGCGCTCTTCCAGTACCTGCACTGCTTCGATCGTTGTTCCCGCAGGAGAACATACCATGTCTTTGAGTTCACCCGGATGTTTTCCGGTCTCCAGGACCATCTTGGCGCTTCCCATCACTGCCTGAGCGGCAAACTTATACGCCTGAGGTCTTGGCATTCCATCTGCCACTGCCGCATCTGCCATTGCTTCGATCATCATAAATACATATGCCGGAGAACTTCCGCTTGCAGACACAACTGCATCGATCAGATGCTCTGATACGACTTCTACCTCTCCGAAAGAGCGCAGGATTGTCAGCACTTTTTCCAACTCTTCTTTTGTAACCAGAGCATTTGCACACGCTGCCGTCATCCCTGCACCGACCATTGCCGGTGTATTCGGCATGGTGCGCACGATCTTGACATCTTTTCCAAACTGCCCCTGCAGCCATTCCAGAGTTTTTCCCGGAGCAAGGGTGACAATTACCTGCTCATCCGTGATCTCATCTCTGATCTGTGCGATCGTCTGTTCATAATACTGAGGTTTTACAGAAAGAACCACGATCTCTGCCTTTGCCGCCTCCTTGTTGTCATCTGTCACACAGATTCCATAAAGAGAATGTACCTTTTCTCTCCCTGCTTCCAAAATATCCGAACCGATGATCTCTTCCGGTTTTAATACCCCGTTTTTAATAATGCCCCCCATAATGGCGCCTGCCATATTTCCTGTTCCGATAAATCCTAATTTCATCCTGCTTCTCCCTGTCCTTTCTATGCTATTGTCCAAGTTCTTCTTTCCTTCATTTTACGGTAAACGCTTTTTCTTCCTCCAACGGTATCTCCTTTGTATCGATCCATTCGATGGAAATAAACTGATTCTGATTCAATCCCACCAGAAGTTTATTGATCAGAGCTTCCCGTCCCTGTACTTCCATGGTCACTGTTCCGTCCCATTCATTTCTCGCCCATCCGGTCAGTCCCAGAGACAATGCAAGATATTTTGCAGTATAACGAAATCCTACGCCCTGAACCTTTCCATGAACGACAAAATGTTTTCTCACTTCCAACATTTCATCACCACTTTCTGCTGTTTCTGTGTCCAACTTATCACACCGTATCACCCCTGTCAATATTTCAGACTGAAACAATAAACCTCTATGTTTAAAACTGTGCTATAATAAAAAAATATAAAAACATTTTTTCAGAAAGGAGTCAACCTGATGGATCCATATCTCTGCTCCCTGATCGACCAACTGGAACAGGAACATACCCTCAGCGCTTCCCAATGGATACAGCTGCTGAACGGACGCACACCGGAACTTGCCGCATATCTCTTTGAAAAATCACGCCGTGCACAGATCCGGTTCTACGGGCATACGGTCTACATCCGTGGACTGATTGAATTTACCAATTACTGCAAAAATAATTGTTATTACTGCGGGATCCGCAGCGGCAACACACATGCACATCGCTATCGGCTGACAAAAGAGGATATCCTCGCCTGCTGTGCGGATGGGTACAAACTTGGATTTCGTACCTTTGTCCTGCAAGGCGGAGAAGATCCATGGTATACAACGGATCGATTATCCGACCTGGTCCACACAATCCGCACCATGTACCCGGACTGTGCCATCACACTTTCTACCGGAGAAGCAACTAAGGCAGAATATCAGCAGCTTTTTGATGCAGGCGCTGACCGTTTCCTTCTGCGCCATGAGACCCACAATGCAGACCACTACCAACAGCTGCATCCGCCGCGTCTATTGGCATCCCACAGACAGCAATGTCTCTGGGACCTGAAAGAAATCGGCTATCAGGTGGGAACCGGCTTTATGGTAGGCTCTCCCGGTCAGACAAGTAAACATCTGGCTGAAGATCTGTTATTTCTCAAAGAATTAAATCCTCAAATGGTGGGGATCGGTCCTTTTATCCCGCACCATGATACACCGTTCGCTGCACAAAAAGCGGGGACTCTGGAGCTGACCTTGTTTCTTCTGGGACTCATTCGCCTGATGCTTCCAAAAGTACTGCTCCCGGCAACCACTGCCCTTGGAACCATTGCCCCCAACGGACGGGAACTTGGTATTTTATCCGGGGCCAACGTGGTCATGCCAAACCTCTCCCCAAAACAGGTACGAGGCGATTATCTGCTCTATGACAATAAGATCAGTACCGATGCAGAAGCAGCCGAATGCCGGGCAGAGCTGGAGCAGCGTATGCAGTCCATCGGCTATCAGGTGATCACTGACCGGGGAGATTCTTTAAACATCACCCCTTAACAACTTTCTTTTTTTATTTTACAATTGGAGGAATGACTTATGTATGATGTATATTCAAAACATGCGGATGATTTTATCAATCACGAAGAGATTTTAGAAACGCTTGCCTATGCGGATGAGAACAAAGCCAATGAAGCGCTCATTGATTCAATCCTGGAAAAAGCACGTCTGAGAAAAGGACTTTCTCACAGAGAAGCGTCCGTTCTTCTTGCCTGCCAGATGGAAGAAAAAAATCAGGAAATCTACAAACTGGCAGAGCAGATCAAAAAGGATTTCTACGGGAACCGGATCGTCATGTTCGCACCGCTCTATCTGTCCAACTACTGCGTAAACGGCTGTACATACTGCCCGTATCATCTGAAAAACAAACATATCGCAAGAAAACAGCTGACCCAGGAGGAAATCCGCAAAGAAGTCATTGCACTGCAGGATATGGGGCATAAACGTCTGGCGCTGGAAGCCGGAGAAGATCCCGTACGCAACACGATGGAGTACTATCTGGACAGCATCAACACCATTTACAGCATCAAACACAAAAACGGCGCCATCCGACGAGTGAACATCAATATCGCAGCAACCACTGTGGACAATTATCGTCTGCTCAAAGAAGCCGGGATCGGCACCTATATCCTGTTTCAGGAGACGTATCACAAGGAGAGTTATCTGACCCTCCATCCGACCGGACCGAAACATGACTACAATTATCATACCGAAGCAATGGACCGCGCCATGGAAGGCGGTGTTGATGATGTGGGAATCGGAGTTTTATTCGGACTGGACAAATACCGCTATGAATTTGCAGGACTTCTGATGCACGCAGAGCATCTGGAAGCTGCTTTCGGCGTTGGTCCGCACACGATCAGCGTACCGAGGCTTCGTCATGCGGACGATATCAATGCCGATGAATTTGACAACGGTATTGATGATGATACCTTTGCAAAGATCGTGGCATGTATCCGCATTGCCGTTCCTTACACCGGTATGATCATCTCCACCCGAGAAAATCAGAAATGCAGAGAACGGGTTCTGCACCTTGGCGTCTCCCAGATCAGCGGAGGCTCCCGTACCAGCGTTGGCGGTTACTGCGAGCCGGAGCCGGATGACGCAAAATCTGAACAGTTTGACGTCAGTGATACCAGGACGCTGGATGAAGTCGTGCGCTGGCTGATGGAGATGGATTACATTCCAAGTTTTTGTACTGCCTGCTACCGGGAAGGCCGCACCGGAGACCGCTTCATGTCTCTTTGCAAGAGCGGTCAGATCCAGAACTGCTGCCATCCAAATGCACTGATGACACTCAAGGAATACCTGATGGACTATGCTTCACCGGAGACAAAAGCCATCGGAGACCGTCTCATTGCGAAAGAAGTCGGAAACGTCCCAAATGAAAAAGCTCGTGCTGTGGTTCTGGAGAATCTTCGCCTGATCGAACAGAACAATCGCCGGGATTTCCGTTTCTAACAGAAAGGAGCATCTTTATGACACTCAACCAGACCCCTTCTGCCGAACGTATCCACATCGGGATCTTCGGAAAAAGAAATGCCGGAAAATCCAGTCTGATCAATGCCCTCGCCGGACAGCCGGTATCCATTGTTTCAGATTTTAAGGGAACCACCACAGATCCGGTCAAAAAAGCAATGGAGCTCCTTCCTCTGGGGCCTGTTGTTCTGACCGATACTCCGGGACTGGATGATACCGGAGAACTCGGAACCCTGCGTATCGAAAAAACACAACAGATTTTAAATACCACAGATATTGCGCTGCTTGTCATTGACGGGCAGCTTGGCATAACTGAAGAAGATACCCGGATCTTACAGCAAATCCGCCAAAAACAGATTCCTTTTGTGATCGCTGTCAATAAAATGGATCTTGCCATAGCTTCTCCTGTTCTTCCGGATGAAATTTCCCGGGAGCAGATCCTGTATGTCAGCGCTGCCGCGGGAACACACATCCACGAACTAAAAGAACTGCTTGCAAAACAGCTCGGACAAACACCAAAAACCCGAAAAATCGTGGGAGATCTCATCCATCCCGGAGACTTTGTCGTGCTGGTCATTCCCATTGACAAAGCTGCTCCGAAAGGCCGCCTGATCCTGCCCCAGCAGCAGACCATCCGGGATATTCTCGATCACGGAGCAACCGCAATTGCAGTGAGAGACAGTGAGCTTTCAGAAACGCTTAAAAACCTTGGAAGAACACCGGCTCTTGTCATCACAGACAGTCAGGTCTTTGATGCCGTCGCCAAAATCGTACCAAGAGAAGTACCGTTGACTTCTTTTTCGATTTTATTTGCCAGATACAAAGGAAATTTAGAACTTGCCGCCCATGGTGCACAGACCCTGAAAACATTAAAAGACGGGGATCATGTACTGATCTGCGAAGGCTGCACCCATCATCGGCAGTGCGAAGACATCGGAACTGTCAAACTGCCCAGGATGCTGAAACAGTTTACACAGAAAGATTTGCAGTTTACATTTACAAGCGGAACGGATTTTCCGTCAGATCTGTCTCCTTATCAGGTAATCATCCACTGCGGCGGATGCACGCTGACAGAAAAAGAAATGCAGTATCGATTAGATTGCGCCAGAGAACAGGGCATTCCAATTACGAATTATGGAATTGCCATTGCGTATATGCGAGGGATTTTAGAGAGAAGTATGGAGTTATTTTAAAAAACAGGGGCAATCTGCCCCTGAATAAACTTAAAGTCAGTTTTGTGTAAAATTCAATATTTGCTCATTTATAGGTATACAATTTATTTTTCCAATTTGTCAATTAAGTAAATTTCTAATGTCGGCTTATCCGTTGGTGTACTATGGAAATAAGAAAATTTGATTTTCTCACCAACCATTGAGGAATCAATTTTATACTCACCTGCAGGACCTGTGAGAATTAAAGTAACCTCATCGTATAAAAATCGATTATTTGTATCATCTACTTGTACTATGGCTTCTTTTTTATCAGAATGGTATTCCAACAAAGTACCTGTATCTGATAAAAGATGAGCATCTGACATTTGTGATATGTCTCTATTTGGGGATGTTTCTTTATTTTCTTTACTCAATATCGAAGCTCCTATTATGATTGATAAAAATCCAAAAAATAATAGCGGTAATAATTTTTTCATAGAACTCCTTCCTTGAAAATAAAAAAATAAGAGTTTTCTAATATCCATCTTTTATTCCATATTATTCGATAATTAAAATAAAAACAAGTCTTGTTATTTTGAAATAAACAAAAATCCCTGATGATATATGGATTAATTATTATATAGAATGCAAAAAACGCGGATTACCTTTGGCTATTCGGAGGTTTTTTTGATTCAAAAGGAACATTTTATTTCCGGAAGTTCTGCTTATGCAAATCATGCAGGTAAAAATACAGATTGCGTATAACAAAAAAGACCCGGTCAGGAGCATATCACTGCGCCATAGGTGAATCTGCTCTCTTGACCGGATTTTTCAGTTTTTATCCATGTTTTTTCTTTTTTCTGTATATCACTGCTCCAAGAGCTGCAATTCCTGCCACAAACAAAGCCGCAGCATATGGAATATAATTGATATCATCTCCTGTCTGAATCGGTTTTGTTTTGTCTATATGTTTCCCATTATCCTGACCAGCAGCCGACGTACTGTTCTGTTCCTGACTTCCATTTTCATCACTATTTGCTTCCGGATCCTCTGTTTGCGGATTTTCCACTTCCGAATCTCCTGATTCAGCTTTTTCAAAAATAGCCTCTGTAACGCCTGATGATACTGCTGTAATCTTATCATAAATGATCGTTCCTGTTACCATACCATCGTCTCCGATTGCATCTGTTCCGGGAATTGCATTTACCCACAGTCCAAAGGATGTAATGCTTGTCTTATCCTGTGCAAGTCCTCCTGCCGGATTTCCCTGCGTATCTCTCTCTACAAAATCTGTAAATGGTATTGTCACTTTGATTGGAACAGTGCCATCATTTTCCGCATAAGCCTCATATTCGTTCAAATATGTTTCATATACCTTACCATTTGCCGTCAGCTGGATAACTACTTTCTGATGTTTTCCATCCGGTATTGTATAGAATTGAAGTGCATCACAGTCAGACCAGTTAACTTCCTTTGAAATCGTAGCTCCCGCCCATCCGTTCGATGTCTCATTATATACAAACTTCATCGCATACTTGCCGTCAAATACCTGTCCTTTTTCTGCTGTCAAAGCCAGATTAATGGTGCATCCGGTATCTTTATTCACTGCCCAGTAATTTGTAAGCATACTGTCCACACCATAGTAATTTTCAAATCCATCAATTTCATATGGATCTTCTTCTGGTATCGCAATATTATAGAGTACACCTATAGATGCGATCACTTGTCCGTCTGCTGTCAGTTCAAGCGTACCTTCTGCAGACTCACCCAGGCTCTTTAATGTTTCTGCTGTCAACTGAGCCACTGCTGTACCATCTTTCAGTTCTGCAGTAATCGTCTGCTCTGTCTCTCCTTTTAATACAAACGCAATCTGCGAATTTTCTGAACTGCCATTTACCTGTGCAGTAAGCTGCGTTGGCTCCAGTATACGACTTCCCGCCACAGGAGCCGTGATATAACCGTATACTCCTTTTGCCGGTGACTGAACCTCAGGTGCATTAATATTGGCAAGAATATTTTTCTGATCCGATGCAAAAATTGAACGATTATCATTAAAAAAGCTTATAAACCCATCGAGTGTTTCGTGACCATGCAGTGTTCCGTCATTGTTCACGGAATCTACATATGGTGTATAATACCCGTCCTTTTTTCCAAAATTTGCCCAAAGAAGAAAATAAGATGCATTACTTTCTGACACTACATCCAGCACCATATTATACCAATTAAGATTTTTGTTTCCTGTCTCGTGAAGAACTGTCTGATTATGTCCGGGATCCGCACTGCTGCATGCAAGTCCTGTTTCTGTCACTGCCATAAGCTTTCCATGTTCATCAGCAAAATTTTGTACTATTTCAAGCTGCTTCCTTAAATTTCCAAACCACACCTCTTCTTTATCATCCACGGGATCCATATCATACATATCGAACCCGATTACATCCACATATTCATCGCCGGGATAACGGATTCCATACTCTTCTTCTGAAACCGCCTCACTCCCCGGTCCGTACAGATAAAGAAAATTGTGTACCTCTTTTTTATCTCTGAGATATTCTACTGTATATTTATATACGCTCTTATATGTTTCTGCATCACAAAACGCAGCGCCCCACCAGAACCAGCTGCCCGTTGCCTCATGAAACGGTCGAAACATTACCGGTCCATCTACACGGCCCGCAAAATCAGCGATCATATCAAGATATGCATTAAATATTTCATTATATTTTCCTCCCGGAAGAATCTGGTTCATTGTATCTCCAGTCAGTGTGTTCGGCGTATATACAGAAAAATCATATTTTGCATAGGAAGGATCTGTCTGAGGATCATAATTTGGATTTTCTTTTACCAGAGAAAAGTTTGGTGTATGAGAGGACAGTGTAATGACTGATCCATTGGCAATGTTGTAATTTGCAAGCTTAGCCGCAGCCTCCACGTTGGCTTCTTCTATTGATTGCCCCTGTGTATCTACCGCCTCAAATCCCGGTTTTCCCGCCATCTCGCTGTTGTACTTTTCAGCACTGTATTCGTTTCCTGTAACCGATAACGTATCCATACCTACAATTCCTGCATATGCACCTGTTACATCATAAGTGTCTGAATTAGAAAGTTCTGCACTTCCGGCCTTATGCCATGTATCATTCTGGTGCCCATAGATGATGCTGTCTGTCTTTCCCATTGCCTGAAGATACTGATAAAGTGCCACTGTCTCTCCTGTTGCAGATGGATCTGTAATTGAAACCGATGAAGCATATTCTTCTGATTCTGATGTTCCATCCTTTTTAACCACTGTCAATGCACTCCCATTTGAACTTACCGGATTCCCACTGTTGGCTGCAAGTGTGGAATCGACACTTGTATCCGGCTGTTCGCTCTCATCTCCTGTTTCACTGTCCTTTGCCTCAAATTGAATATTATCAATCCATACCGCTCCAGAATATCCGGTATTGCATCCTACAATCTTGACTGCAAGATCCGTCACCGCATCAGATCCAATTGCAGGAAAGCCAAACACTGCCCTCGCCTTTGTCAATCCTGTTCCTTCCTCTTCCTGTACATTGATAAGACTTGTGTTCACATCGATTCCACAATTGGAATAAAACGCCAGCTTCAATTCTCCTTCTGTCAGTTTTTCTGTCTCATACCAAATATCCATAGAAATTTGTGTTACACCAGACAGATCGATCCCCTCTTCGCTCTTCCAACATGCTGCTATATTGCTCCAGTTCTTGTCTGCATCCTGACTGAAATCAACCGCTATCTTCATGCGTCCGTTTTCTGTATCTGACTCTAGCGTTGGCTTGGCTCCATTATATTGATATTCCCAACCTTCTCCATAGTACCAACCTTCTATTCCATCCTCAAAATTAAAATCATACCTTGTATTGAACAAATCTTCCGCCGCCTGTACACGCGACATATGAAAACCAGGAGTTACGGATCCCGTTAAAAGCACTCCCGCCAAAACGATTGCCATCAATTTCGTAACTATTTTTCTTTTCATAACTTTTCTCCTATTTTATCCGGATCGCTCATTCACATATTTCCCGTCAAAATATCTTTCCCTTAAAAATGATCCTACAGCAAGCCTGCCGCACCTATTATACCCGCATTATTTCCAAGCACAGCCTCTTCAATCTCCGGAACATCTCCCCTTTCTCCGCCAAAACATTCTTCTCTTAAAATTCTGCGAAGTGGTACAAGAAGAGACTCTCCCTGTCCGGAAATTCCTCCGCCCAGCAACACAAGCTGCGGTCGAAAGATATTCACAATATTTACGATTCCAAGACCAAGCCTGCGGATATAGATCTCTACTACTTCTTTCATGGCCGGATCTCCCTGCTTTGCCAGAGCAAAGATTTCTGATGGGATCAACTCTTTTTTAGACGCGCGTTTTGCCTCTCTTTTCAGTGCAGTTGCGGATGCATATGCCTCCAGGCATCCTCGCCGCCCACAGGTACAAGGTTCTCCATTTTCCACAATCACCATATGACCCAGTTCACTTCCTCCGATTCCTCTGCCCTCATAAATCTCGCCATCCAGAACGACTCCGCCTCCAACACCGGTTCCCAGTGTGATCATAACCACATCACTGCACTCTTTTCCTGCTCCTGCTATTGTCTCCCCTAACGCTGCACAATCCGCATCATTTGCAATTTCCACCGGAATCGGAAGATAGGTTGACATCTCCTTTACCAGCGGCACGTCTTCCCAACGAATATTATTAGAATAGCGGACGATTCCTTTCTTACGGTCTACGGTTCCGGGAACACCGATTCCAACGCCAACACATTGTTCCATGGCAATCCCGTTCTTATCCAGAATAGAAAGTGCGGTTTCTGCCACTGTACGGATTACTTCATCTGCCGGACGCTCTGCTTTTGTCGGAATGCATACAGAATCAAGCAGCTTGTTGTGCACATCCACAAGCCCGATTTTTGTGTCTGTTCCGCCAATGTCAATACCTATCCGCACCGGTGCCGCCTTTGCACGGATTGTTGTGATCAGCGCATCACAGCTTCCTTCTATTACATATGCTCCGCTTCCCGCAGGAAGAAACAAACTGTCTCCTTTCTGATAAGACACTTTATTTCCACATGAGACAACTCCCTCTCCGTCAAGGATCAGTATGCTGACAAAAGATTCCTCTGAAACAGTGCCTTCCACCCTGCACATCATCCGGCCATCCAGATTCAACTTGTCTACTGTAAAATAATCGCAGTCTGCCACATGGGGATAACTGCTCCTGCTTTTGATCAGAGGCACCCGGTTGGTAACAGCGATTGCCTTCTCTATATGCAAATCGCGCTTTTTCCCATCTTTTCCTACTCTCCCGTAATCATAAACCCGATAAGTTACATTGGAATTCTGCTGAATCTCTGCAATCAGAATATCCTTTCCGATTGCATGAATCGTACCCGACTCTATGAACAAAACATCTCCTTTTTGTACCGGTACTGCATTGAGCACTTCCAAAAGTGTGTCCTCCCGAATCCTTCTTGCAAATTCTTCTTTGCTGACTTCTTTTTTAAATCCATAATAAAGAAACGCTTCTTTTCCGGCATCTACTACATACCACATTTCTGTTTTTCCATATTGCCCTTCATTTTTAAGGGCATATCTGTTATCCGGATGAACCTGGATAGATAAATCCTGCTTTGCATCAATAAATTTAGTCAAAATTGGAAAATCACGAAACCTCCTGCAGTTTGTTCCTAACACTTCTTTCCCTTCCGCCTCTATGTACTCCTCCAATGTTTTACCTGCATATGCACCATTTACAATCGTGGAAGGACCGTCCGGATGACAGGACAATTCCCATGTCTCCGCAAGTATTTCTCCGTCATACTCTTTTCCATATTCTTCCACAAGCCTGTGTCCGCCCCACAAATAATCCTTACAGCTCGGCTTCAGTTTTAAAACGCTCATACTCTCACTCCTCTTTTAAAGATCCCTTCCATTTGTTTGAATGACGTCCCTGTACCAGTATGCTGAATCTTTTAAAATTCTCTCCTGTGTTTCAAAATCAACATATACGATACCAAACCGCTCCGCATAGCCTTTTTCCCACTCAAAATTGTCCATGAGCGACCACTGGAAATATCCGCGCAGATCAATCTCTTCTGCGGCGCACTTCAACTCATGCAGATATCTGGCAAGGAAATCAATCCTGTTCGGATCATGTACTCTCTGATCCAATGACACAATATCATGACATGCCATTCCGTTCTCTGTAATATATATAGGTTTCTTATATCTCTCATAAAGAAATTTAGGCCCCCAATACAGACACTCCGGTGTTACCGGCCAGTTGACCGCAGTTTTACCAGCTCCCGGCACACGCCCGACCTCCTCAGGATTTCCATCTGCGCCCATGCGGAATGCTCTTCCATTATAAATATTCTGCCCGTACACATCGATCGGCTCAGAAATAAGACGCATATCCTCCTCCGTGATCTTCGGAAGATATTTCTCATATTTTTTCAGCCCCTCCTCCGGATACTTTCCAAGAAGAACCGGATCTGACCACCATGCCACATTCCATGTCCAGTTCGAATCATCTTCCGGCATGGAGAAATATTTCTTTCTGGCAGCTTCAATATCCTCCGGACGGTCGGAAGCCGGATAAATGATGCCGCTGGTCGGAGCATAACCTATAGTCAATGGCTGTTTTGCGTGCTGCCTTAACATCTGAACTGCTCTGCCGTGCGCACGCAGCGCATTATGTGCCATTTCAAAGGTATCCCGTACAGGGCACTTCAATCCAGGCGCGTGTACCCCCGTCAGAAAACCAAGTCCTACAAAACACTGGGGTTCATTTAATGTAAAGAAATGGGTTACTCTGTCACTGAAGCGCTCTGCCACCAGTCCGGCGTACTCTCCGAACCACTCCGCAATATCTCTGTTCAACCAACCGCCCTTTTTGTACAGTTCATATGGCAGTTCCCAGTGATACAACGTAATATAAGGTTCAATATTATTCTCTACAAGAGCATCGATCAAATCGCTGTAAAACCGTATTCCTTCCTCGTTTACTCTCCCTGTTCCCTCGGGCAGAACACGTGTCCAGTCAATAGAAAACCTGTATGCCTTCAACCCGATTTCTTTCATAATTCGTACATCCTCGCGAAAACGGTGATAATGATCGCATGCGTTCTCTCCTGTATGCCCACCATATACCTTTCCGGATTCTTTTGTATACACATCCCAAATATGCATTCCCTTGCCTGTTTCTTTTACACCGCCCTCAATCTGATAAGCGCTGGTAGCTGCACCCCAGACAAAATTGTCAGAAAATCCCATATGTAATTCCTCCTGTGCCCGCTGTTTTTCTATTTCTCTGCCTGATACATTTACTCTGCCAATGACTCCACTGCCTTTGTCAGCACCTTTCGCTTTTCTCCGGCCTCTGCATCACTGGTTCCTTTTACACCAATATAAAATTTGATTTTGGGTTCTGTTCCTGACGGACGGATACAGCACCATGCTTCATTCTCCAATTCAAAGTAAAGCACATTCGATCTCGGAAGCCCTGTGACTGTCTGTACTCCTGTCACACAATCCTTTACGATATCTTCTCTGTAGTCTCGAAACCTCATCACCTTCAATCCGCCGACCTTTTCCGGTATATTTTCCCGAATTTGTTCCATCATGGACTGGATCTTCTTTGCACCTTCCTGCCCTTTCAGCGTCACTGTACAAAGCCCTTCCTGGTAATATCCATATTTTTGAAAAAGATTCTCCATCTGATCACAAAGCGTAATCCCCTGATGTCTGCAGTACGCCGCCACTTCACAAAGCGCCATCACTGCTGCAACTGCATCCTTATCTCTTGCGTGTGTTCCTACAAGACATCCATAGCTTTCCTCATAACCAAACACATATTCATAATCTTGCTTCTGCTCAAAAAACTTGATTTGCTCCCCAATGTATTTGAATCCCGTAAGCGTCTCAATGAGTGTCATGCCATAGTCCTTTGCAATCTCTTTTGACATCTTGCCTGAAACAATCGTTGTTACTACAGCACCATTTTCGGGCAAAGTTCCCTGTTCTTTCCGCTGTGACAAGATATATTCCAGAATCAGCATACCCGACATATTTCCGGTAAAACTCTGATATTCTCCTGTCTTTGTATTTTTTGCATACACTCCGAGCCGGTCTGCATCCGGATCTGTTGCCAGTACAATATCTGCATCCTTTTCTTTTGCAAGCTTTAATGCCAGACAAAACGCATTTTTATCTTCGGGATTTGGATAAGACACCGTCGGAAAATCCCCGTCCGGAAGCTCCTGCTCTTTTACTACGTATACATTTTCAAAACCAAGCTCTTTTAGAATCCTGCGTACCGGTATATTTCCGGTTCCGTGAAGTGGCGTATAAACAATCTTCAGGTTCTGCGCTTCTTCTCTGATAATCTCCGGATGGATGACAAGAGACTTCAACGCTTTCATATACTGATCATCTATCTCATCTCCGATTACCTGATACAAACCTGCCGCCTCTGCTTCTTTTCTACTCATCGTCTTTGCACCCGCATAATCTGTTACCGCATTGACTTCTTCGATGATCTGCACATCTTTTGGATACGTAATCTGAGCCCCGTCCTCCCAGTACACCTTGTATCCATTATATTCCGGTGGATTGTGACTTGCAGTGATCACGATCCCTGCCGTACATCCAAGTGTTCTAAGTGCAAACGAGAGCATCGGTGTCGGACGAAGTGAGGAAAAAACATAAGCTTTAATTCCATTTGCCGCAAGGCAGAGCGCTGCTTCCTGCGCGAACTCCAAAGACATGTTTCTGGAATCAAATGCGATCGCCACACCTTTTTTTTCAACATTCTCTTTGAGGATAAAATTTGCAAGCCCTTGTGTTGCCTTTCTTACCGTGTAGATATTCATCCGGTTTGTGCCGGCACCAATGATTCCGCGCAGACCTCCCGTACCGAATTCAAGCTCCTTGTAGAACCTTTCTTCAATTTCTTTTTCGTCATCTGCAATCCTTCTCAGTTCATTCTTTGTATTCTCATCAAAATACGGATTTTCCAACCAATCCTCATATCGTTTTTTTGCATCCATCTTTCATTTCCTCCATTTTCCCTGTCAGCAGTTTTCTATGCGATAATCAAAGCCATCAGATACAACGGCTCTGCATTCTCAAACTCATCTGGAAGTACTCTGATCTCCACCGTATGTTTTCCATACTCTCCATGATGAAGCACCGGCTCCAGATACAGGCAGTCTCCCCAATCCTCATCAAAGTTTCCATCCAGCAACACCGGATGTTTTGTATCTCCATCCAGAATCAGCTCTGCCTTTCTCGCCGGGTGTCGGATTGTCTTTCGATACTGAACTGCAATACAAGATGCCTCGATCTCAAATAACAGACGATCTCCCTCTTTGCTGCCAATCCAACCGTTCTTGAAATGATCCAGATGGCCTTCTTTCTCGTTGGTATCTGCCCGGAATCCATCCAGTCTTGGACAGATTTCCCTGATTGTAAGTCTCTGTGCCCTTTCATATACATTATCCGTCATCGCAGGCGGCAAAGATGCCTGTTCCTCATCTTCCCACATTGATTTTCTTACGCTTTCCAGATATGCTGTAATCTCCGCTGCCACAAGAGCATGCCCTTTGTCATTCGGATGAAGTCCGTCAGGTGATATTTCTTCCCGTATAAATTCCCCGGCTTTTATTCGTTTCCACACCGTATCTTTTATACTCACACAGGGCAGACGATACCATTCTCCGATCTGATTGTGATACTCCTGTGCATTCTTGCCCGTATCATAAAAAACATTATTTAAAAGCAAAACTGCCGGAACCGAACACCATGTCAGCATTCTTCGAATGAGCCCTTCATACGTTTCCTGAAAGAATTTTTCCGGCTCATCATTCACAGAAAAATCTACCACTACAAAATCCGGCTGATACATCAACATATCCGTCACCACGCGGGATACCCCATAATGAGAAGTCGTACCTCCGATTCCCCCATTTACATAATGCAGTTTTGCTTTTGGAAATGTTTTCTCCCACCATTGAAATACCCGATATGCATAACAATATTCATGCTTTGTAGCAAGGCTGTCCTGCGTAATCGAACCACCAAAAAATCCCAGAGTAACATCTTCTCCGGCTTCCGCCCGTCTCATACATGCTTTCAATCTTGTAAGATCTGATTTATACATATTTTTTCCGCCTTTCTCAGATACAGAAATCTTCCTGTCCGTACTGCTCTTATTACCACTCAATATCCAGATTTTCAATATATGCAGATAGTTCTTCTGCCATCTCCTCTGCTTCAGGAATCCTCAAATGTCCTGGAGTTCCCTTGCCATTGCGCCGAAACATAAAATGGCGGATTTTTTCGTCCTGTATCTTTCTGCAAACTTCCTCAACAGCCCGGTCCCATGCGGGATCATGCTCCAACAGTGTTGTAATACATATGATCCATGCATTTTGATATTTTTCCCTGATTCTGCCAAGCAGTTTTTCGTAATTACTTCTCCAATACAGTGCTTTTTCACCGTCATAATCTTCTTTCATATAGTCATCCGGATGATTGTCATTCTGACCAATCGCAACGATCACAACCTGGGGTGTATACTCTTCAAAACTCCAGTCTGTCTGTTTTCCAAATACCGGATTGTAGTGTATTTTGTCCCATGCACTTTCCATACCTACATAATCTGGTGCGTGAAACCAACCCGTACCGTCCAAAAGTGCAATGCCTCCCTGTGCAATATCATGAATCTCGGCATCCAGCCTGCGCGCAGTCATCCACGCATAGGAATACCAGCTGTTAGAATACTGCCCGTTATGCTCCGGATCCGGTTTCCCTGTATATTCCACAGCTTCAGACACTTCACCTGCCGAAACAGAATCCCCATACACTTCTATCCTTCTATTCGACTTTTGTGGAGATTCCAGAACTTCACCGTTATCTTCAATTTCAAATCCCAAAAAGGTTATCTCATGACAGGAATCCTGACGCTTAAACAGCAATAGCTCATGCACTCCATCTTTTACAGTACTGACCGGTATCTCCAGAACCCCTTCCCCATCATCCGGAAGCAGAAGCTTTGTCTGCTTCCCGTCCAGAATACACCCGAGATAATTTTCCCAATATGCTTTTTTATTCTTCACATAAATCTTGAGCACTTCTCCCGTAAAACACATTCTCACAAAAGTACATGGAAATACAAATACAGGCGCCTTTCTGTCTGTCCAGTCAATCCTTCCACTGTATTGAAGCTTTTCATGATCCGGTAATATTCTCATCTCTCTTCTCCTTTTGATTCCTCTTTTTTATACACATGTTAAACTGATAGCGGCGGCCTTTTTCAAGACCGCCGTAATATGTTGTATTCTATTTCAGCAGTTCCAGATTTTTTCGGATCAATTCACATCTCTGCGCCACGCAATCCGGTGAACGCAGCGGATCTTCCGGTGTATGGAACAGATAATCTTCCAACTTATCTATCGTAGTTGTTGCCACATGCATTCTCGTATCACAAGAAGCATAATAGATATATACATCTCCGTTCTCTCTTGCAATTGCCCCGTTTGTAAAAACCACATTGGAGACATCCCCCACTCTTTCATTTCCAAGCGGCACAAGAAATACCCCTGACGGACGTGCAATCACTTTTGCCGGATCATGGAGATCCGTACCAAATACATACAGCACATATCTCAAACCTGCAGCTGTATTGCGTACACCATGTGCAATATGAATCCAGCACTTCTTCCCTCTGATCGGAACTGCACCGGCACCATTTTTTGATTCTGTCAGTGTATGATAGATTCTGTGGCTTATGATCTTTTCCTCATCAATTACTGCATGTTCGATATCATCGCACAAACCGAAACCGATTCCTCCACCACTTCCAGTCTCAATAAAACCGTCCATCGGTCTTGTATAAAATGCATACTTTCCATCCACAAATTCCGGATGAAGCACCACGTTTCTCTGCTGCGGAGAGTGCAGCGTAGTCAGGTTGTCCAATCTCTCCCATGTTTTCAGATCTTTTGTACGAACAATTCCTGCTGCCGCAACCGCAGCCGACAGATCCGGATTCTCCTGATCCTTGCTCTCAGAGCAGAATACTCCATAGATCCATCCGTCCTCATGTTTTGTCAGACGCATATCATATACATTTGTCTCTTCCGGACAGGTATCCGGAAGTACAACCGGATAATCCCAAAAATGAAATCCATCAATTCCATTCTCGCTCTCCGCTACTGCAAAAAATGATTTTCTGTCATTTCCTTCCACACGGACCACAAGATAATACTTTCCATCTAACTCAATAGCCCCGGAATTCATCACCGCATTAATACCGAGACGTTCCATAAAATAAGGATTCGTCTCCTCATTCAGATCATATCTCCAGTATACCGGTGCAAACTCTCTTGTAAGTACCGGATACTCGTAACGATCATAAATTCCGTTATAGAAATCTGCTTTTTGATTTCTTCTGCTGATCAGCTTTTCTACTTTTTTCTGCTCTATATAATACTGTTTATGCATGCTTCTGCATCCTCCTGATCACTTCTATACACATTCTTCCATTGTGATACGGACATTTCCATGGCTCCACAATCGGCTTTTCATGGGGTTTTCTATCTTTGTCAAGCGCCCAGTACCACTCAGATCCTGCTCTGTTGTCCACAAGATATGTACTGATATAATTCCAGATATCTTTTGCAGCATCCAGATATTCCATATGATCCGGGCACTTCTGCCAGCCATTGATAAATCCGACTACCGCTTCTGCTTGTACCCACCAGACCCGAGTCGTATCTACAATACCATTCTCCGCCTCATTTACCAGAGAATGATCGATATATGCTCTGTCGTAAATGTTCTTTGTGATTGACTCTGTAATCACACTGAGCTTTCTGGTATACTCCGGATCTCCCAATACTTCCAGACCACGATCTACAAGCCAGGCGGTCTCAATGTCATGACCATAGGAATACAGATCGATCAGGGTATGCCATGTCCTGTCAAAAAATACTTCCTGACGCCCCTCTTTCGAGTTATATACTTTATCCGCAATGATATCAAGCATAAAACGGATACTATCTCCCACCTCATCCAACTTCGTCACACGATACAACTCCGTATAAGCTTCAAAAACATGGAGCAGTGTGTTCATTGTTTTCTCCGCAATGACACCATTCTCAGAAAGCTTTTCATTGTCCTCCGGCACAAAGCTGATATTGAACGCTTCCAGATAGCCATATTCATCTTTACATTTTTCTTCTATAATATCTCGAAGTGCCAGCGCCAGTTTCAGGGCCTCCTCATCTTTTGATGCATCATAATAGGAAGCAAGAGCATAGATAGCGAACGCCTGATTATATGTATGCTTTGTTGTGTCCTCCGGTTTTCCATCATATGTCAGAGACCAGTAGATTCCTCCGTTAATCCTGTCAACACAGTGTTCTTTCAAGAAGCAATATGCATGTCTGGCATGCTCCATCAACTCCTCATCTCCAGTCAGCATATAACAGTTGGAGAAAAACCAGAGAATCCTGCTGTTCAGGATACACCCTTTGACCGCTTCCTTATCTGTCACAAGATCGAACCCTTTATATCCGTAATATCCGCCAAATTCCTCATCCTTCAAGCCTTCCCAGAACGGAATGATCTTATGAATAAGATGATCTTTTACTTCCTGTACAAACATAATAATCCTCCTTACCGGATTCCGATCTCAGTATCTGTTTCAGAAACAACACTATGTTCTTTAATATAGGAAACAACGTCCTCCACAGTCGTAAATGCAAGTCCTACATAAGTATCTGCACATCCATAGTATATTGCGATTTTTCCGCTCTGAGCATCGTGGATCGTTGCGCATGGGAATGCAACATTCGGCACAAATCCACGCTCTTCATACCACTCTTCCGGTGTCAAAAGAAATGTACTGCAGCGATATTTCACCATTGACGGATTATCAATATCAAGAATTGCTCCGCCAATACTGTACACATATCCATTACATGTACCTGTCACACCATGATAAAATAACAGCCATCCTTCAGTTGTCTCGATCGGAGCTGCACCTCCGCCGATCTTGACATTCTCCCACCAGTTACCGCTGTTGTTTCCCATCATATGGCGATGCCGGCCCCAGTAAACCATATCAGGGCTCTCAGACAAGAAGATGTCTCCAAACGGAGTATGACCGCTGTCACTCGGACGCGACATCATCATGTATTTTCCATTAATCTTTCTCGGGAAGAGAACGGCATTACGGTTAAACGGGATAAACGGATTTTCAATTCTTGTAAATGTCTCAAAATCCTGTGTTTTGGCTATTCCGATAGAAGCGCCATAAAAATCCTGACACCACATAATGTAATACGTATCTTCTACCTTAACTAGTCTTGGATCATATGCATATCTCGGCATAAAATCATTTCCATTCTCGTCTTTAAACGGAATCTTATCCTCTTCAAATTCCCAGTGAATCGCATCCTTGCTTCTTCCAAGATAAATATATGGAATCCCGTTCGTCTGCTCCCCTCTGAACACTCCGATAAATGAATCTTTGTAAGGCATAACTGCACTATTAAAGATTCTCGCAACTCCTTTTGCCGGATTGCGTCCGATGATCGGGTTCTCATTGTATCTCCATACCGGAAGATCCCCACTTCCCTCCGGTCTGTCCTGCCATGGCATATTCGGCACATTTGCTCCTATGATCTTTATATTACTCATATCTCTTATTCCTCCATCATTTCTGTTTTTAGCCCTTAACGGCTCCCTGTGTCAGTCCACTGTAAATCTGTTTCTGACATAAAATAAAGATGATCAGTGCCGGAATCATGGTGATGAGTACACCGGCACAAATATAGTTGTATTGATTTCCAATCGGTCCTGTAAATTTATACAAAGATGTTGCCACTGTAACCAGTGAATTCTGATCCTGCAGATAGAGGTTTGCCATATAGTATTCGTTATATGTTCCCACTCCTTTTAAGATCATGACTGTTATGATCGCAGGCTTTAAAAGCGGCAGCAGGATGCGGAAAAACACTCCGAAATAGGTACATCCGTCCATGATTGCTGATTCATCCAGTGACGTTGGTATATTCTCAAAAAACTGAATGAAAATATAAATGGAGATAACATCCGTTCCACACATGAGGATAATATACCCCGGGAGACTGTTGATCCACCCAAGCTTATACATGATCTGATATACCGGCACCTGCATCGCAATTCCCGGAAGGAGCGCTGCAAACAAAAACAGATTCCGGATGAGCCCATTTCCCTTAAATTTAAATCTGCTCAGCACATAGGCAAGCATGGAACCTGTCATAATTGAACCAAAAAGAACAAATACCAGGATAATAAATGAGTTTCTAAATGCTGTTGCCATATTAGCCTGCTTCCATGCCTGAATAAAATTCTCAAAATATGTCCAGCTTTGCGGAAGCTGCATCACATTGGTTGAAGCATACTCTTCTGGTGTTTTAAATGCTGTGATCACACAGGATACAAGCGGAAGCACTGCTATGAAAATTGCCAGAAGCAGTGTCGCATATTTAAAAATCGTCCAGATTACTTTTTTAAGCTTTGCCACTGACATTTCTGCTCACCTCCCTGTTTAAATTTACTGACAGCTCTTTCTTCGCCAGTTTTTTTCTTTTTCTTACCGTACGGATGGCTTCCTGATCACCGTCTCCGAAGAAATATTTAAATGCGGCTTTTTGTATGAATGTCACAAGCAGGATGATAATAAGAAGTACAACCGCCATTGCCGATGCCAATCCTACCTTCTGGCTTGCATGTGCCAGCTTATCCATAATTACAAAATAAGTTCCTGTTCCAAATTCACCTTTTGTGATAACATACGGTGGTTCAAAAGCACTCAGCGATCCCGTGATCGATAAAATCATGTTTAATACAATAATCGTCTTGATACTTGGAAAAATCACATAACGGAATTTTTGCCATCCACTTGCACCATCAATCGCTGCTGCTTCATAAAGAGAAGAATCCACAGACATGATCGCTCCGATAAAAAGAACCATGTTCTGCCCCATATAACGCCATACAGATGTTGCAGCCAGTGAAATATTGTTAATGTTTGTATCCTTCAGCCAATACGGCAGATTATCCAGTTCAAATCCGCACCACTGCAAGACCGTATCTAAAACAAAACCTCTTGTATAAAAGAATTTAAAGATAAATCCTACTGCAATTCCGCATACAAGATATGGGAAAAACAAAAAACCTTTAAAAACTCCCGCACCTTTTATTTTAAAACTGAGTATTGATGCAAAATACAGCGCAAGCGCAAGCTGCACAAAAGAAGCTCCCATATAATATAAACTGAGTTTTAATGCATTGAAGCAGTCTTCTCTCGAAAATACTTCCACATAATTTTCCAGCCCTACAAATGTTCTTTCTCCGATATATTTCATATCATAAAAACTGAATTGTACCATCTCCGCAAACGGCAGATATGTAAATGTAAAAAGCAATGCAAGTGGCGCAAACATAAACACTATCATGCAAAGCCTGCGGTTCACTTTCCCACTCTGTATCCACTTTACAAATCCCTTTTTCTGCTTCATAAATCTTCTCCTTTTCAAACAGAGGCAGCAGAAAAATTTTTTCATTCCACCGCCCCTGATCCATCTGTCATTTCCTCTGACACAGATTATTTTGTATAATCATACTCCTCTGGCGTAACACCGCTGCTCTCCTGTGCTGCTGTCCACTTCTCATTCCACTCTGCAGACATTTCTTCCATTGTTTTGCTTCCATCGATTGCTGCCTGAAGAACTTCTTTCGGTATATATCCTGACACATTGATACCAAGCTCGGACTCATTATTAATATCTGTCATAAGATTTTCCTCTCCAGCAAGCGCTGGAGTGTTAATCACCAGGTCAATATCTTCAAACGAAGAAAGCGTTTCCGGATACGGCATTCCTTTTACAATAGAAATCCCACCCTCTGATTCTGCAAAACCAGATTTCTCTGTCAGCCATTTAATGTAACACATTGCAGCAATCTGTTCATCCTCTGAACTGTTGCAGTTAATTCCATAACAGTAATCAGGACCAGCTGCCGCATATTGTTTTCCATTCACAGAAATAGGAAATGGCATATATGCGATATCATCTGCATTATCTCCTGCCCCCTGAATCTGGGAAATTGCCCATGAACCAAGTACCATACATCCGATTTTTCCCTGATTCATCATTCCCTTGCTACCTTCCCAGTCCGTTGTTGTCGGATCATCTTCTGTAAACTTCTGCTTTACAGCTTCATACAAAGTATTATAAACTGCATATGGTCCTGTTCCGTCTCCATGATCTGCAAACGGATCTTTTCCTTTGGTTCTTCCTTCATTTGCAAAATCCGGATCTCCTGTTGCATTTCCGTCAATATATGCATCCCATGCATTCATCGTCCAATCAGCTGCAAAGTTGGTATAAAGCGGAATCGCATCTGTGTTGTCTTTAATCTTCTGCAAGTCCTCTAAAAATTCATCCGGTGTCTTCGGCAATTCTGTAATTCCCGCTTCTTCAAATACCGCTTTGTTATAAACAATTCCCTGTACATTCGCCATAGAAGGGATACCGTATACATCATCTTCATATTTCAGATTATCTACAAAATCATAGCTTTCACTTAATGTTTCATAACTTCCGAAGCTTGTAAAATAATTTTCCAGTTCATCCTTATCAATTGTAGTTGGAACCATACAAATATCCCCCCAGTCTCCTGTAGAGAGCCTTGTGGTTACTCCATTTGCATAATCTGTTACCCCTTCATATTCAATATTTACATTCGGATACATTTTCTGGAATTCTTTGATATACTCCTGAAATTTTGTATCGATTACATCCGTCTTATGTGTAAGAAATTTCAAATCAGCTTTGATATCCGTGTAGTCTTTCCCCACTTCGATCTGGTCAAAGGTGACATCAATCTTCGTTTTTTCTTTTCCGCCCGAATTCCCGGAATTCCCACACGCTGTCAATGACATGATCATCATGGCTGCCATCGTAACTGCCAATACTCTTTTTGCTTTCATTTTTTATTTCCTCCTCTATTTTTAACTTGTTTTAATCTTATCATTAATCTATTTTAATTTCAAGTTTTTGTTTGTTTTAATTTCTATTTCTACTCTTTTCACATTTTAGACACCTTATTTTTGTATATTTTAACATGTCAAAAATAGAAAACCCTTTACCACCCATTCATTAAAGCTTGTTTAAGAGATTAATTAAACTTAAACCAATGCGTTATTTTAATTAAAAAGACTTTTTACTGAAATTTTAATTTCTTCAGCAAAAAGTCTCTTTCCTTTACCATCTTAGCTCTTTGACACTGTCACGTTCCACAATCACACTGTCCACATATCGGGTTCCCCAATACTTTTCATCTCCTCTGATCTTTCCCATAAGCAATTTTACCGCAATAGTCCCCATCCGTTTTATATCTACGTTATACGTGGTAAGATGGTCTGCAAAACTATGCCCAAACAAATAGTTGTCATAGCCGACAATCGAAATATCTTCCGGGATTCTGAATCCTTTTTTAATAAGAACATCATGCAGATATCCCGCTGACAAATCACTATTGCACACAAATGCCGTCGGCATATTATCCGGAAGTTCCACCCGCATATTGCCGGCAATCAGATCTCGATCCTCCAAAACCCATTCTTTTCGAAACGGTATTCCCGCTTCTTCCAGGCCTTTCCGATATCCATAATAACGATCCATAATATTCTCATTTGCATACACCGATCCCACAAACGCGATATCCCGATGTCCCTTTTCCAGTAGATAGTGCGTCATCTTATACATTCCGATATAATTTCCCGACATTACCGCGTCGCACTTAAGTCCTTTTATCTGAAAATCCAGAAGTACAATCGGAATCTCAGATTTTTTTACCAGATTTTCCACATATGACTTAAAATGCCATCCAATAATAATCAATCCATCGATCATCTTTTCCCGCATCAATTTCGGCAGTTCATCCCGTCTCTGCATATCTGTATCCAGAATCTCCAGCATCGTCTGACTCTGACTTTTGGACGCAGCATACACAATCTGCTGATACATGGCCCAGTAAAAAGAAGTTCCCATTTCCATATACATTTCGGAAGCAATCACTCCGATGCGATAGCCCCCTTCTTTTTTCTCATATCTGGAAAAATCATATCCCATATTCCTTGCTATTTTCTCTATCTTTTCACGGACATCAATGCTTACCCCCCGCTTTCCGGAAAGAGCATTGGATACTGTCACTGTACTTACCCCCGCCGCCTGCGCAATATCTTTTAACTTCACTTCTGCCATATCAACAGTCCCCCCTGAATCTCACTGTATTTCCGGGCACAACCCTTCCTTCGACGATTCTTACACCTTCCGGTCTGCTTTTTCCCTCAATTCTTTTCAAAAGCGTACTGACGCTGATCCTTGCAATTACTTTCTCGTCATTTTCATATGTACACAGTTTTATCCCATCCTGAATCTGCGGATAATAATTATCAAAACTTACAATAGAAACATCTTCCGGAACACGTACCCCACGCTCTTTCAGTCTTTCAATCAACAGCACTGCCGTTTTATCGCAATTGCAAACAAATCCCTGTGGCAGTTTTTCCGGTAATTCAAACTCCAGCCGATAATTCCCTTTTCCACATTCCCTGTCCGCAATGAACCGAAACTGTTCTTCCTCCATGCCTGCCCTCTGCATTGCTTTACAATACCCAAAATATCGGTCTGTAATATTCTTGGTCGCATTCGGACTGCCCACAAAAATCAAATCTCGATATCCTTCCTTTAAGAGCAGTCTGGTCATCTGCTCCATACCGCCAAATCCATCCGTTATAATGTAATCCATATCATCGTAAACATCGTAATAATCCACACACACGATTGGAATGCGGCTCACTTTGCGCAGCATTTTCATATATCCCTGATACAATTCTCCAATCACAATCAGCCCATCCATGGACTGTTCTAAAAACACCATCGCATCTGCACTCAAATTTTCTTTTTCACAGGTAACCACCTCCAGAACAGTCACATGCCCCCTTTTTGCAGTCTCCTGTGCAACTCTGCGATATATCTCCATATAAAAAGACGGAAATTCCTTCACATAGCGCTCTGCAACCAGAACCCCTATAATATGAGACCTCGCCTTTTCTTTCTCTTCATAAACCGGTGTTTTATATCCCATTCTCTGCGCAGCCTCTTTGATTCTGTTTCGCAGCCCTTCGCTGACACCCTTCTTTCCTTTCAGTGCATTCGAGACGGTTACGATACTAACTCCCAGGCTGTCCGCAATATCTTCCAGCTTTACTTCTTTTTTCTGACCCATAGCTCCCCTTTCAATCAACATTCTCTTCAACAAGGAATATCCTGCTCTTAAAATCTCCAAATTCCTGCGCTACTTTAAGCCCCGCCTGCATCAACACGGAGCCGCTGTATTCTTTTCCATCTATTCTGTAACGACTCTGTGCCTTGAGACCTTTTAATTTTACGAATCTGCTCTTTCCATTCGCCGCAGCCATTCCCTGCACATAAAATACAAGCGCTTTCTTTTTCGTTTTTTCCACAATCATCCAACTGTCATAACGTCCGTTTTCCGCAATCGATGCAAGTCGATAATAATCTCCTTCGCGAATCAGCTCATTGTATTTATGATAATCTGCGGTCTGTTTTTTTACAAGTTCTTTTTCCTCTGCCGACAGTTTGGTAATATCCAACTCATATCCAAACGTTCCCAGAAGCGCAACATTTCCTCTTGTTTCAAACGGCGTTATCCTTCCAACTGTATGATTTGGACAAACACTGACATGAGCTCCTATTGTTGAAACAGGATATACCATCGCTGTTCCCTCCTGAATTGCCAGCCTTTCCACTGCATCTGTATCATCAGAACACCATATCTGCGGGCTGTAGTACAGCATTCCCGCATCAAATCTCGCACCGCCGCCTGAACAATTTTCCAAAAGCAATTCTGGAAAATCTTGCAAAAGCCGCTCCTGCATTTTATAGACTCCCAACACATAGCGATGGTACAGTTCCCCCTGCCTGTCTGCCGGAAGTCCACAGCTCCCCATCGTTGTCAACTGACGGTTCATATCCCATTTTACATAAGCGATATCAGCGCTTTTTAATACGTCAGCAATCTTTTCATAGACTTCATCCACCACCTCATCTCTGGACAAATCCAATACATACTGAGCGCGGCTCTGTGTAATCTCTCTGCCCGGAATCTGAATCGCCCAGTCCGGATGCTCTTTATATAAATCTGAATCAGGAGAAATCATTTCCGGCTCCACCCAGATTCCAAACTTCATCCCTGTTTTCTTTACATCCTCTGCCAGCTTATGAAGACCTCCTTTTATTTTTTCTTCATTCACTACCCAGTCTCCAAGAGAGCTATCATCACTGTTTCTTTTTCCGAACCACCCATCATCCATCACCAGCATCTCAATTCCGAGTTTGGACGCTTCACGTGCAATGTCCAGAAGTTTCTTATCATCAAATTCAAAATACGTTGCTTCCCAGTTGTTAATCAGGATTGGACGTTCCCGGTGCAAGTACGGACTGCGAATCAGGTGATTCCGATACAGATCATGGTAGGTCCTCGTCATCTTTCCAAGACCTTCCCCAGAATAGACAAGAATCACTTCCGGAGCCGTAAAACACTCCTCCGGTTCCACTTTCCATGTAAATCCTTCCGGATGAATCCCCATCATCATACGCACAGAATCAAATTGACTTTTTTCCGCCTGTGCGATAAAATTTCCGGAATACACAAAATTCATTGCATAAACTTCTCCCACATCCTGATTTGTTTCCGGAGTTACCAGGGCCATGAACGGACTTTCCTGATGACTTGACTCCCCTTTAAAGGATGCAATATTCTGTCTTCCATATCCTAAAGGTGTTCTCTGAATATGCCGCTCTCTTGCCCACGAACCGAACAACCCCATTACCTCAAAGTTTCTGTCATCCATATCCAGACTGGCGCTGAGTACTTTTTCCAGATAAAACGCCTCTTTTCCCTCATTGCAGATTGTCGCAGATCTTGCTATGGCATCCTGATCCCGAAATACAGAATACCGAAGCACCACCTTCATTCCCAGAACAGGATCCCTTGTCAAAAGACTCAGTGTAATACAATCCTCCTCATTTCCCCATGTTGCAGGAAGTCCCGGAAGTTTCGGCTTTCCTTTCTTGATCTCATACCCTTCATAAATCAGTTCGCTTGCTCTGTAACCGGACATACTTCTGACACAGATCGCACTTTCTCTGTAATCTCCCATTCCGCTTTCCGGATACTCCATCGGAGCAAAATCCAGATAAGAATTCTTTTCTCTTCGATTCACCCCCGGAGTAAACGGAGCCTCATCCTCTCTGAGCAAATATCGGATATTCGTATCTTCCAGTTTTTTTCCATAATATAAATGGTTCACATACTTATCTTCAGTCACCGCAATTGCATATGTAGTATTTTGTGTATGCAGCAAAAATACCTTATTTTTTTCATCAAACACAACTCTCATTCACATCACCTTCTCTTTTTAACTTGATTTTAATCTTATTTAATTATAATTTTAATCTTTTTTCACCACTTTTGTCAACTCTGTAATTTTTTAAGATGATAAAACTCCCCTTTTTGTTCCATCAACTCTTCGTAATTTCCATACTCTAACACTCCACCATTTCCAATCACTGCAATCTTATCTGCATTTTTTATCGTAGACAATCGATGTGCGACAATTAACGTGGTTCGATCTCTCACCAGTCTTTGAATGGAATCCTGAATCTTCCTTTCTGAAACACTGTCCAGAGCAGAAGTCGCTTCATCCAGAATCAAAATTTTCGGATTTCGCACAAATGCCCGGGCAATTGAAATTCTCTGTTTCTGGCCTCCGGATAAATTATCCCCATGCTCTGTTATCATCGTATCCAATCCATCCGGCATTTTCTTAATCACATCCTCCAAATTTGCTGCCCGGACGATCTCCCAGAGTTTTTCATCCGGAATCCCTTCTGTTCCATATGTTATGTTGTCTCGAATCGTTCCCGAAAATAAAATGGACTGCTGAGGCACAACCGCGATGTGTTCTCTATAGCTCTGCAGATTCACTTCCATTAGATTTTTTCCATCAATCCGTACCTGACCACTGTCTGCTTTCAGAAAACCAATTGCCAGATTCAAAATCGTCGTCTTTCCTGATCCAGAACCTCCTACAAATGCAACTGTTTCTCCTTTTCGTATCTTCAAGTTTAAATCATTTAGTATTTTCTTTTCTTCCCCTCTGTAAGAAAACGAAACTTCATCAAATTCAATTTCTCCTTCTACTTCTTTTACCTTCTCTTTTTTCCAGTTATCTTCAATATCATTTGCACACAGCACTTCTCCTATCGACTCAACTGATTCCAACCCTTTGGAAATAATCGGAAGCAATGCCATCACATTTGCAATCTGTGCAACAATAGATGAAAAATAGGTCTGATACAGCATAATATCTCCGATTTGAATCAACTCTTTCCACGCCATGTAAGCAGTAAACACCAGACAGAACACCTGAAAAATCTGAAATGCCACCCAGCTGATCGATGAAAAATAGGTCTGGACCATGTCCAGCTTTAACCCTTTTTGAGCAATTCTTTTCAACTGCCGTTCCATTTTTTCTGTTTCTTTATCTTCCATTGCATGCGCTTTTGTAACAGGGATCATTTCCACCATCTCCATCACTTTCGCAGATGTTTCTTCCATTTCCTCTCTAAATTCCCTGTTGTGACTTTTTATTTTTCCCTTAAATCCTACAATGATTAAAACCGCCACCGGAATCGTACATACAAAAAACAGAAATACAATCTTGCTTTTATAAATAACCACCCCAAATGACACTACAATATTCAAAATAATCGTAATCAAAGAGATAAAAATCTGAGACGCCAGTGTCTGAACCTGTTCCACATCCCTCATAATTTTGGACTGAAGCCTTCCGGACTGCATTTCTTTATGATACGTGATCGAAAGCTGCTGCAGCTTTACAATCAAAGCCTCTCTTAACTCCTTTTCCACACCTCTTACACTTTTCGCATAGAGCCAGGTATGAATATAATTTGTTGCTACATTCTGGACAAGAAATACGAGCATTAAAATCGTATTCACAGTCAAAATCCGCACAATATCCCCCTCTTTATCTGTCACTGCATTGATAATATTTGCTGTGACGATTGGCAGCACCCACGTAGGAGAATGCTTGATTACAAAAAAGAAAACTGATCCAAACAGCGCCAGATACCGCCCGCGAAACAAAAGCAACAATGTCTTTAAACTGTGACCTTTGTTTTCTCGAAACATTTGTGTTATATTACTTTTTTCATTTTCTCTTCCCATTGCTTTTCCCCGTCTATTTCTTATAATACTTCTTTATAATCTCCTGTACCGGCTTCTGGCAGATTTGATAACTGTCATCCTTATATGCCTGTTTTGCTGATGGTACTGCAGGCGCCCATTCCCACAACCCATACCCTTGCATCCACTCTCTTTTTCTGCATGACTCAAACATAGTTGTATACCACTCCACCTGTTCCTCTAACCGTAACTTTCCTTCAATCCCCCAGTTATTCGGAACGTGTTTTGATCCTGTTCTGGACATACATCCTGCTTCTGCAAAGAAAAACGGTTTATGATAAGCTTTTACTACAGCCTCGATCCGATCCAGTTCCTGCTCCCAGTCCTGAATCGGATAATAGCCGCTGGATGAAATCACATCTACACAATCCCACCATTTAACCCGGTCTTCCTGATACTTATCCGTATTGTATGATACTGTCCCATCGTAACACTCTCTGATTGCAGCAATCACTTCCCGCCACTCCTTCTCTCGATGTTCTGACATCACCATTTCACACCCTGCGATTAACATATCGCATTCTTCTTTTTGTGCAATCTCCGCATAATGCGTCTGAAATTTCGTGTAGGACGAAAACCAGTTTCCCCATTTTGGCTCACACGGTACATCATGTTCAAAAAAGCTGATATATGCTCTCCATTCTCCGTTTTTACAATTCACGGTAGGCTTTAATCCGACTCTGACTCCTTTTTTCTTTGCATAACAGATCATATCTGCCAGTTCCTCATCCGAAAAAGTAGCATTGGAACTATAACAAATCTCTTCTGAATGTGCTGTATCCTGCAGCCCTCCCGGTGCCAGTATCACAAAATCTGCTCCCGTATTCTCTATCATATAATCAAAGCTTTCTCTTGCCTGCTCTGTATTCAATGTATTTTTCCTGTAAAACGGAGCAAATGTAATTCCTTTTATAAACTTCATATGCGCAATCCCCTTCCTTTAAATTCCCCGAAAGTATAGCATATTCCCTTTATGCATGATATAATGATTCTCGCAAAAAATTGTATAAATCTATGATTACCCAACATTTGCATCTTACTGTTTTTTTACAAAGGAGGAGGACATGAACCCCATTTTCGAATACTCTGATACGTTAAACAATCCTTATGAAGCTTTCTTTTTTGACGCTCAAAAAAACAACTTCCCGGTTTCTCCGCACTGGCATTATTTTATGGAAATTCTGTATATTTTGAAAGGAACTGCCTATATCGAAACCGATACAGACAATTATGTTCTGGAACCCGGAGATCTGATTGTTTTCCACCCGCAGACACCTCATGCCATTTATGCTGCAGGTCCTTTTCCCCTCCAATATCAGGTGCTGAAATTTGATCCCGTACATCTAAATATTCCGGGAAGCAGTCTCCCTTCCATTTCCACGCTGCTTCATATGATTGATACTGACAAGCGCTTTTCCTGTTTTTTTCAAAAATCCGAGCTGGAGCATATTCCCTTACATTCCCTGTTTGATACAATGATCCAAATCGTTACAGAAAAAAACTTTGGTTGCGACATTCTCGCACACTCATATTATTGTATCCTTATCACAGAGTTGCTCAAACTTTGGGAAAAACAGGGATTTTCAATTACAAGTAATGCATTGCAGCACTCTCAGAACGAAACATTTTCCGCAGTGGCAGAATATATTTTTCAACACTATCAAGAACCCATTTGTATCGAAACTCTAGCACGGAATTTTCACATGAGTTATTCTCACTTTTCCGCAAAATTTAAAGAATACTACGGACAGACCTGCGGGCATTTTATCAAAATGGTACGAATCCAAAAAGCAGAAGATCTTCTTCGTTTCACTGATTTTGACCTTTCCTACATCAGCCAGGAAACCGGCTTTTGCGACTGCAGTCATTTCATACGGGTATTTCAGGAATTTCATGGAATTACACCCAAAAAATTTCGTAAAAATCTACATACCACCTGACATTTCCATACAATATAAAAACTGCCGGCACCACAGCTGCCGGCAGTTTTTATATTGTTCTTTGTTCTCCGTTATGAAAAGTTCATTTATTTTCTTATTTAACTCATAAGCTTTGATCTACTTTGACTTCGATTTCATCCACATCTTCCACACGTATCATTTTTACAATTTCCTGATTCTTTTTATCTTTCAGAGAAATTTTCAGCCACTCTTCATCACAGTCCATCACATGACATTCAAACTCTGTTTTTCCAGCAAAATTGATTCCTTTTTCACTTGAAATTTTGCAATCTCTTCCCACTAATTCTTCAATCAGTTTTGACATGATACTTTCTCTGCACCTTTCTTTTTCTAACTTTTTTACTTTCCTTTCAAGCTTTTTCACTTTATCAGGATACGACATATAACACAGCATTATAATAAATGCCAACACACCCAAATATTCCATATTGCCACCTTACTTCGCCACCGGCAAAAATGGTGCCAGCACTCCTGCCACATTCGAAATCGGCATCGTCTGCAGCCAGATATGTCCCGGTCCACTGATGACCGTATTGAACACGCCTTCTCCACCGAACAGCATATTCTTCACACCCGGCACACTCTGAATCTCCATGCTGCAGGTCGCATCCATTGCAGCCAGATATCCGGTATCCACCACGATCTGCTGCCCCGGCTGCAGCTCATACTCTACCACATGACCGTCAAATTCCAGAAATGCCATACCGCGTCCGGAAAGCTTCTGCATGATAAATCCCTCTCCGCCGAAAATTCCGGAACCGATCCGCTTCTGGAAGAAGATCGACAAATCCACGCCGGCTTCCGCTGCCAGAAAACCAGACTTCTGTACTACGATTTCTCTCCCGGGCGCAACCTCATGTGCAACGATCTTTCCCGGAAAACTGGATGCAAACGCGATCATTCCGTGACCGCCCTTTGCAGTATACGTGTTCTGGAAAATCGACTCTCCGGAAAACATCCTTCCGAATGCTTTGCCGATCCCGCCGTTGGTACTCGTCTCCATCTTCATATTCGGGGACATCCAGCTCATGGCTCCCTTCTCTGTGATCATCGTTTCTCCTTCTTCTAAAGTACAGATCACTGCCGGTAATGTTTCTCCTACGATTTCATATCTCATACGCATTCTCCTTATAGAATTGTATTATATTATTAGTACAATTGTAAACATTTTTCTTTGCACTGTCAACCACACAGTGTCAATATTCTGCAGAAATTTTTTGAATCCCTTATTTTATAGGCTTCACAAGGCTTTTCCACTTGCTCTCCACTCGATTTTCTTGATTGAACACATTTTTACGACAAATTCTTGGAAAAATATATTTGTCTGATTTTCTTACCACATTTTCCAACAACGACTTATAGTTTCAATGAAAAAATCATATTGCTGCTTATTCCGCTTATATTCCATAGAATCATTACGGAAATAATGATACTAAATCACCGGAACAACCATTTCCTGCAAACTGATACCCCCATGCACAAAGTTCATACTGCCTCCATAGATTTTCCGAAACGTCTCGGTCTGCTGACACAGACATATGGCTGCATGGTATTTAGCACACGATTCGTATATTTTATCAACCTTGTTTTATCTCCATAATATCAGAATTTACCACTCTCTGAAGTTTGCCGTTATCCGGATTCTATGATTTGTGAAAAAAATACAGACCCACAATTTCTGTGGATCTGTATCTTAATTTTTTATTCGAAGGTTCCGGTAAATTTCCAGACCATGTCCGGTTCTTCCGGAAGGTAAGTTACGTTTGGACGCCAGGTTACAATAACTTTTTCTTCTGAATTTACCCACAGGCAATACTCTTCTTTATAGGAGGTATTCATAAGTCCTACAGACAAATACAACGCTTCTGCATCCATCGCATAAGCCACACTGTGATATCTTTTTGTAAAATCAGTTGGGTACAGATCATTGCGTTTCCATGCTTTGTATCCTGCATAAAGTACTTTCTGTTCACCATCAATCACAGCTGCAATCTTTATTCTATATCCCTCTTTCGTGAACACTGCGCTCTCGATCTTTCGTGGATTTTCCGTAAAAAGAATCTTTCGGTTAAATACTCTTTCAGCTTCCTGTCTGGCAGTTCGAAATGTACCTTCCGGCTGTACAAGTGACAAATTGCTTATCTTGGTTCGAAGTGCTTTCTCTGCTGCTTCCAGCTGTTCCTCTTTACACGGTTCAGAAACTGCTTCCTTTATATATTTCAGACAGATATCTGCTGCAAGATATTCACGGGCACCTGCGGTAATTCCGATTGCTACTGGAAGATCACGGAAGCAAATAAGATACTGACCAAATGCACCTTCAGCCGCAAAAATTTCTTTTCCTGCTTTTATATGATAAGCATAATGTGTCAGTGCTTTCTTTTCATCTCCCGGAATTTCTACTCTCGGTTTTCCCATTTCTTCAATCCACCAGGCCGGTACAATCTGTTCACCCTTCCAGTTTCCTTTCTGAAGCAGAAGTTGTGCCAGCGCAGAGATTTGCGGTGCAGTCAGATACATTCCCCATCCACCGGTATTATGTCCTTCTGGGCTTGTCAGCCAGTTAATTCTGCCAAGATTCATTTTGTCAAAAACTCTCTTCTGCATGATAGATAAACAGTTTTCTCCCATAACCTTAGATATGATTCTTGAAAGTGTATAACTGCATCCGGAATCATAATGAAAAACCTTACCGATATCTTCACGAATCTTTGGCTGTTTCAGCCAGTTTGTCTCCCAGTCTTTCTCAATCCTGGAAAACCATACATTGTTGTAGCATTCCTTTGATCCTGCCTGCATGGTAAGCAGATCATAAATTGTAATGTCTTCCAGTGCTTCATCATACGCTTCCGGTAATTCATCTCTCACATAATCCAAGAGATGATCTTCCAGATGAAGTTTCCCCTCGTCTACAGCAAAACCAAGACATATGCTGGTTCCTATTTTGGACAGTGAATGCATCATCTGTGGATCATTCAGTGAAAATGGTGACCAGGCTCCTTCCAGAACAGTCTCTCCTCTGTAGCGCACAGATATGCTATGCAGTTCCACTGTATTCTCAAGTTCTTCCAGCATTTCTTCCAGTTTTATTGGGTTAAGTTCTGTTCTTGTAAATATATTATTCATTATTCTCCTCCTCGGACGGTTGCCAGATAGATGTTTCAATACGGATACCACCCTTATTTGTAAGATAAATTCCAATCAGAATCAATGCAACCATCACGATAACTGCGGAAATTGCATATGCCGGCTTGATACTGAAGATTCCTTTCATAAAGATTACTGTATATATGATAATACTAATCGTGCAAAAAGCATAGAGACCGCCTTTTTTAAGATGGAATTTATTTTTGCTCCATGCTTCTGGATATTTCTTTGGAAGACGTGAGATTGCATATACAACAGTTACATTCATAAAGAATGTAATCACCTGGAAAATATTTGTAATTGTTACGATACTCATGTCAAAAATGATTGGAAGCAATACTACAATCAATGTATATGTATAGATTAAAAATGGTGCGCCAAAACGATTTTCCTTCAGAATCCTTTTTGGAAGCCAGCCATCTTTAGCAGCCTGTGCAATTGGGTATCTGACATCATTGAATACTCCATTCAGTGTTGTAATAATTGCCATGATTGGTCCACCAATCATGAAAATCTTGTAGACTGCTGACGGCAGTATTGCCTGTGCTGCCGGAAGAATCGTTTCCACACCTGCTACCTCATCATGCGGAAGAACACCTCCGGTTACCATGGCCAGCCCTACATAAATAACCAAAAGACATGGTACACAAGACATTGCAGCAAACGGAACATCTTTTGTTGCTTTCTTTGCATCTTTTCCATACCAAAGAATATTGTAATAACCATTAGCAGAGTTAATCAGAAGCAGCGCAGCAAGCATGAATCCTTTAAATCCACCGGTAAACATTTTTTCACCAGAAAAATCAAAGATTGGCTGTCTGATCTGTGTAAGTCCAAAAATAACATACAACACCATTGTGATCAAAAGGATTGTAGACAGTATTTTACTGACCTTAGCAAAAATATCCATTCCAAGCAGATTCAGAACAAACAGGATAATCACACCTATAATTGCAATTGTCTTGACTGTAATATTCGGAAGAAGATTATTAATGTACAATCCCAATGCAAGAGCAAAAGAACTGTTCAAAATCGGTGTTACCAATTTCGTATAGGCTACCAGACCACCGGCGCTGACACCTGAAAGATTCGTCACAATAGAATATGGTCCCCCTGCCACTCGCATGGTTCCGCCCAGAATGATGTACGGGAATACCATTAAAAATCCCATGACAATCGCTGTTAAATAAGCAAGCCATACAGAATATCCTGTATATGCCATCGCCGGTCCGATTAGAGTTACCATCCCTGACCCAATTACCATTCCTACCGCGATTGCAAACAGGTCTCCTCTGCCAAGAATTCCCGGCTTCGGTTCAGAAGTGTTCACAATGATGTTTCTGTTACTCATTTTACCTCTCCTTTACTTTTTACTTTTTATTTTTTATTTTTTATATTGTATACATTATTAGAATAAATAAAAACGTCTCCACTGTCAATAATCTTTAACAATTTCGACGTTTTGCAAAAAATCAGCACTTCATTTTTGTATACTTTTACTATTTAAGCATATTGGAGAAGGAAGTTTTTACCGCTTTCATCAATATGTGTATGCATTTTGAGATAACACTCTACTTCATTTCCACTTCGGATACATTCGATGATCTCCTCGTGTTCTTTGAGTGATTTGCGGACACACTCCTCTTCATTCATCTTCATGCCTCTAGAAAGTCCATTCCATAGCTCTGATAACATATTTTCAAGCTTATCGTTTCCGGCTGCAAGCCACAGTTCCATATGAAGTGTCTGGTTCAGACTGGCATAGCTTTCGTAATCGCCATCCTCGATCAATTCTCTGGAAACTTTGAGAATCTGGTCAATTCTCTTGAGCTCGATTTTATTCTTGCAGCAGAGAACGCAGGCTTCGCTCTCCAATGCCGCCCGGATCTGAAAATGTTCCCGGATTGTTTTTTCTGTTACGCCCACAACTACTGCTCTTTTGTTCTGCTTCAGTTCCAGAAGCCCGTCCCTTGCGAGGATCTGAAAAGCCTCCCGTACCGGTGTGATGGATACACCCAGTTCCTGCGCTGTACTTTCCAGTGTCAGAACCTCCCCCGCCGAAATCTTCTGAGCCAGAATTGCCTCCCGAAGCGTTGCCGCAATCTTCTCACGAATAGGTAATGTTTTGATCGGTTTAAGCCCAAGCATTTTTGTTTCTCCTGTTCTTGTAGATTTATCTGTAATTATTGTTTTATCAACTTGCTCTTAGAAGAATATTTTATCGTAGTTTTTGTTTGTTGTAAACAGGTAGATTAGGGGTCATTTTTATTTTGGTAATATCTGGTTTGAACAGTAACAACAGTTCCAAAAACACATCTTTCACACCACCGGCGTTGAATGCGCGGATACGATTTCCTTTGTATTTGAATAAATCCGCATCAGAAATTTGACACCACTTTTATAAAATGACGCTTTTTGATAAAATGTGATAAATTCATAAAATCTGCGATTTATAACATTCTCACAACTGAAATGAGAAAAACAAGCAATCCCGCTGCAAATAAAAACAAAGACCCAAGAATCAGACCGATTACCAGTCCCGGTTTGCCTGACGGGAATAATTTCGTGCGATACCCCGGTGTTTTTGCATGAATCAGATAATTTCCGATATAGATCGCCCCGGGAGCCGCAGAAGCCATCATCAGGTACATCCCCACTGCCGGAAGCATATCCTGAGCACCCTGCGCAAGTGTCTGTACCTCCATATACAGCTCCATCCTGGAATACACTCCCTGCATGGCATAAAGTAAAATGACAGGAAGTGCATTGTTAATAAAATGAAACAGCATGTTATAACACATATTTCCGGTTTCCCACAACAGATATCCCATCATCACCCCACCGATCGCCGTCGGAAAAAATCGAAAAACATCTCCGTGGAACATCCCGAAAATGCAGCCACTGATCAACAGTACTGCCCATTTTCCAAGCCTTCCTCTCAGACTGCTGACAAATGTTCCCCGAAACAGAGCCTCTTCACAGATTGCCGGTGAAATTGCTACTGTAACAAAGGACAGCAGAAACGGACCTGCGGCAATGGACGATGACAGCCCGTCATTAACCTCCAGAATCTGCTCGGGGAAAAACAGACTCAAGATCAAAAGCAGTACCATTTCACACAAAAACGTCCCTACCCAGATCAGAATTGTGCCTGCAATCCCCGAAAAATGAGGTTTCTTAAGCAGAAACACCTCCCGCAGATCCCCGTGAAACAAAAGGACAGCCCCCACTGCCACCCCAAGCAGAAGAAGCTCTCCGAGCAAACTTCCATACATGCCAAACGGGGACAGCAATATCGGCGCTGCCACAAACAAAATAACCGCAGAGACCAGCAGGGTGAGTACACCCTGCCAGATCTTCAGCGGTTTTTTCACTTTACATTCCTGTTTCATTTTCTCCATCCGGTACCTCCTGTCTCTTTGGAAACACAATTTCTGCTTTAAACAAATCTGCTTCCGTGGAGATCTGCAGAGTGCCGTGCTGTAATTCTACAAAGCTCTTTACAATCGCCAGACCAAGTCCGCTTCCCTCGGTATTTCTCGAAACATCCCCTCTTACAAAACGGTCTGTAATTTCATCTGTATTGAAATTCAGTTCCGCAGAAGACACATTCTTCATTGAGATCCGCACATCCTGTTCTGTCTCTTTCATATCAATATACACACGCGTATGCGGCATTGCATACTTCGTGATATTTACGATCATATTCTCGAAAATACGATATGTTTTCTGGCTGTCCAGCCATAATACGATCTTATGTTCCGGCAGATTCCACTTCATTTCCAGATTTGCATTTCTGATATTACTATCATACTCCAAACCTACCTGTTTTAGCAAATCTACAATGTCAATTTTCATATAATGAAGAGTTACCGTTCTGCTGGTTGCCTTACTGATCTCAAACAGATCCTCGATCAGCACTTTCAGGCGCAGAGACTTTCTCTCCAGAACTCCGATGTATTCTTTTCTCTTTTCTTCATCCGTCTCATTTTTTACCAGATCCACATACGTGATGATCGCTGTCAGTGGTGTCTTTAAATCATGGGAAACATTGGTGATCAGATCTGTCTTCATCCGTTCACTCTTGACTTCCTCACTGACTGCTTTTTTAAATCCCGTCTGAATGCGTTTCAGTTCATTCTGAACCGGTGCGAAAATTCCCACGTCTCCTGTAATCGGGAAATCCAGATTTCCTTCTGCCAGCTGATTGGTCGATTTCAAAATGCCCTGATACTGTTCCTGCACCTTGTTGAGGTACTTTCTCAGGAAAATAAACAATACGACGGAATAAATGATCAACACCCAGATTCCATACATCCAGAACATACTGATCACAAAGATCACCGCAAAGTTAAGCAAGACGATCCGTAAAATAGTTTTGTTGGTATTATCCCGGAAGTCGATATGCAGCAACGCTTCATATTGATGGCGGCAGAATGCTTTGAATGTTCTCCAGCATCCAAGAACAAGTTTTTTGATTTCCTCTGTCATGCTGTTCCCTCCATTCTTCAGCCACAATAAAAACTTCACACACAAGGACCTTTCTCTTAAGTACGATTTCTTCAGTACAAAAATCTCTCTGACGCATCCTGCCAGCCAGTACACCACTGTAAAATACACAAACCAGATCACTGCATTCGCTGCCAGAGAAATGGCATCATTCAGATTTTCTCCATAGCTTGCAGAAAAGACCTGAATAAACTTGTGACTGCATGTATTCCATATCATGATCGCCAGTGTACGGACATACGCCATCAGACAAAGACCAATGATAAATGCAATTTCCAGCGGACATCTTCTGGTATCTACTATAGCGTCCTTTTCCAGCGCCCGCTTCTTATACTGAGGAATCAAAAACGCTGCTGCTGCACTGAATGTTGTAAAAAGCAGAACAGCCCAGTTAAAGGACGACTGCTGCATCAGTTCATCTACATACATATATGCATACGTATCGTTCGATGTCTCATACTGCTCCAGATAAGCCGACAGATTCTGTTCTGTCATCGCATATATGATGTCTACCTCCGCCGGAGTCGAAATATAAGACACCGCTTCCGAATAAACGCTGTTGTCATACAGCCATTGCTCTGCCGTAAACTGGAGTTTTTTATCATATACTGTTCCGCCCACCTGAATATCGGAAATATCTCCGTCAAAATCAAACGAAAAACGAACGCACAGTGCATACGTGTCACTGTCAAACTCTTCCGGCAATTTCTTGGCAGATTCATCCGAGGTCAGCATTGCCGTTCCGGATTCATCAAAAATTCCGTATTTCATGTACTTTTTCATCAATCCGAAACGACTGTTTCCATACTCTTCTATCACCTCGGAAGACTCCGTCTCATTCGAGATTTCATTATATAACAGATAATTTCCGTACAGAATCGGATCCAGCATATCCAGCATCTGCTCTTCTTTTCTCATCTCTTTTTGATCCTGATCCGTTATATAAGAAGAAAACGCCGGATAAAAAAGCAGCATTCCTACAGATGAGATTAACAGTACAATGACTGTCAGAAGATTTCCTCTTTTATTGTTGTTTTTCAATTTTGTATCCAACGCCCCACACCACCTTTAAGTATTTTGGATTTTTCGGATCCAGTTCAATTTTTTCCCGGATATTCCGCACATGCACCATGATCGTATCCGTATTGATCGCCTTTTCCTGCCATACCCGCTCATAAATTTCCTCGGCAGAAAATACTCTCCCCGGATTCTTGGCAAGAAGAAGCAGAATTTTATATTCGATCGGTGTCAGCTTTACCGGTTTTCCGTCAATTGACACTTCCACAGTGTCCTCATTGATCTCCAGGCCGCCGATCACATGCACATTTTCACGAACTTCCAGCTTTTCCATAAATCTTCTGTATCTGCGAAGCTGGGAATTGACTCTCGCCATCAGTTCCATCGGCGTAAACGGTTTTGTAACATAATCATCTGCACCGATGTTCAGTCCCATGATCTTATCTACTTCCTCGGATTTTGCCGATAACATAATCACCGGAAAATCATATTTTTCTCTCAGCTTCATCGTCATCCGGATTCCATCCATTCTCGGCATCATAATATCCACGATCGCCAGATGGATATCCTCTTTTTCCATGACTTCCAGTCCTTCAATCCCATCTGCAGCCAGAAATACTTCGTAGCCCTGACTCTGCAGATAGATCTTAACACCCTCTCTGATTTCTTTATCATCTTCCACAACCAAAATGTGATTCATTTCCATCTCTCATCTGTCTCCTTTTTTCGTCATTTTATGCAGTCACTCATCTTTTAACAGTATACCACATTCTGAAGTTTCTGCCCTTGTCGGAAGGTCAGGAATTTGTTTTTTATTAACTTCTCCATAATCGTGAACTGCGACGCTGATTTTCGAAAACGGAAGTGGAATCGCATAGTGGTCCCATCTCCAGAACAGCCGAATACATCCATGATAGGAAACTGAAATTCCCACAAAAGACTCCTGTGCCTGCTCTGCCAGATAAAATGCCAGCTTTTTCGGCTCATGCCTTGGTCCCAGCGGTCCATCCAGCGCCACCGCAATGGAACGCGTCTGCTCATAAGAATCCTGCAGAATTTTTTTCAGTGCTCCAAACGCCGCAAATCCGTCGGGAACACGCAGGGCATGACCGCCGCATGCCTGCAGCATATGTTCAATATAATCCCCTCTTGTGTCTGCTGTCACAATGACATCTACCGGACTGGTTTTCCCGGATAACTCCTCCAGCACCAGATTCATCAAAAAACTGTCCTCATGCCAGAATCCAAACACCTGATTTCCTGTCACAAATTGGATTTCCTGCCATTCGATCGCAACCGTCTTTTTAAGAAGTTTTAAATAACCGGAGAACAGATACTGCAGAATGTTCTTTCCCACTTTTTGTATGCTCCTCATATCTCATTTCCTCTTTTCTTTCCATACACTGACGATATAATGTTTCTGCATGTGCAGCCAGCCTTGATGCCCGATAGCCTTCTGCGGTCTTTCGTGCCTCCATGCAAACCTGTCTGTAATCCGGACTCTGAATCAGCTCTGCCGCCTTATCACTCCAGATTTCTACATCCTCTTCTGTCATATACCCGTTGATTCCATTTTTTACAACATCTTCCACGCCACTCGCCCGAACTGCCACAATCGGATTGCCTGCTGCCATAGCTTCTTCCAGAACAATCCCCTGTGTCTCTGATTTCGATGCGAACAAAAACAGCTCACTTGCATACAGATACTGCTTTACATCCTCATTCGATATATTTCCCAGAAAGACCACGGTATCGGACAATCCCATCTGTTCTGCCAGTACTTCCAGTTCCTTCCTCATACTTCCCTCACCCAGAAGCAGCACACGAAACGAAAATGGCAGCTTCTCTTTCAAACACCGGATTCCATTCAGGAGAAATATCGGATTTTTTTCTTCCTCCAGCCTTGAGACGGAACAGAATAAATGTCCGTTTTTCTCTTCCCCAAGATATTGTCTGCGGATCGTTTTTGTCTTCTCTTCATCCTCAATATAAAAACTGTCATCCAACCCGGTCGGCAGCACTGCCATGGAAACCTCCGTACCGTTTTCCCGGATCCGGTTCTGCATTCCAGGTGTCGGCGCAAAGATCAGATCACATTTATTCGTAAACCATTTCATATATCCCGGGACCACGGTGTCTTTGGCAAACCGGATCAGCTTTTTTCTCCACATCCCTGCCTGCTCTTCTCTGAAAAACGGAATATAATGCAGGTAGTCTTCATACCGTGTGTGATACGTATAAATAACCGGGATCTGATACTTCCGTCCAAGATACAATGCCTGCGTTCCCACAAACATCGGCTGATGCACATGAATGCAGTCAAACTCGTGTTCCTTAAATCCTTTCCAGATTTCTCTGCTGACCAGCTTCGGATATACCATGCCGTTTTCCATCTTCTGACGCGTCACCTGAAACCGGATGACATCGTCCTCTTCCACCTGCCCGTAGCGTGGATCAAATCCATAATCTGGTGCGAAGACCGTCACCTTGTGTCCCTGTTTTCTCAATTCTTTTGCCAGCCGCTCCACGGAAATTGGAACTCCGCCGACAAACGGCTTATAGTTATTTGTAAGCATCGCAATCTTCATGACGTTTCCCCCTCTTCTATGCCAAAACACGAATGGCTGCTTCTCCAAAGAAATATCCGGCTCCTACAAACACCAGATTCCAGATCAGAATCCCCAGACAGGAACTGATGGTATATTTCACAAAATCCATTTTTACCATCCCTGCCGGAATCGAAATGATCGTACGCACCATCGGAAGCAGTTTACTCACAAACACTCCCACACTTCCCTTTTCCCGAAGCATGTCGATCTTACTCTCCACTGCTTCCTTTTGTTTCGGAAATTTCCTGAAGTAAAAGCCCAGCACCTTATCTCCGCCTGCTCTTCCCAGCCAATACAGCGCCCAGCTTCCTGTCAGTCCGGCCGCCACCGTCAGTACCATAACCAGCGGAAAACTGATTTCACCCTGAGATGCCCAGATCCCGGAAAGCGGCATGATCACCCCCGCCGGAAATCCCGGAAGATTCAGATATTCCAAAAGCACGATCAGAAAGATGAAAAATGCTCCATATTCAAGAAAATAATTTGTCAATGTCTGGATACTCATAGAAAACGGCCTCCCTTACTTTTGTATTTATCTTAAAATACAAAAATAAAGGAGACCGTTATAAGATTCAAAAGAATTTCTTAAGGATGTTTAAGAATTTTGGAAATCCGATTCCAGAAGATCTATCACATCATATAAAGTGTCAAACCTGCGCCATACTAATTCTAAAACCGCTTCATCCGGCTCTACCAGATCCGGAATCATCACCGGACGCATCCCTGCAGCTGCTGCCGAGCGAATCCCGGACGGTGCATCTTCCAGTGCGATTGCAAACTCGGGCAAAACCTGAATGGAAGCACAGGCTTTCAGGTAAATCTCGGGATCCGGCTTCCCCGCCGATACCATATTTCCATAAACAGCACCGTCGAAATAATCAAACAGTCCATATTTCTTTAACAGCAGCTGTGCATGAAGCTCTCTGGAAGAAGTCGCCAGTGCCAGCCGATAGCCATGCTCTTTTGCATACTTTAAAAGCTCCTCTGCCCCGGGCTTTCTGTCTACCCCGTCTTCTTCCATGATCCGATGATAGATCCGACGCGTATTCTCCGTGAACTCTTCCATCGGAAAATCCGGCGATACATGCTCCTTAAAATACTGCTCTCTTCTCACTACATTGAAACCAATGGTATGATAAATATGGTCACCGAACCGTTCTCCGAATCCCATCTGCCTTCCGACTTCATTCCACGATTTCTGTACGACTCTCTCGGAATCAAAGAGAAGCCCGTCCATATCAAATACTAGTCCTTTAATCGGCTGCTCACTCATCTGACTGTCCTGCCGTCCTTTCTGTTCCCTACTGTTCTCTGAACACAACACTTCCGTCTGCAGCATTCATCTTTTCAATGATTGCCAGAGACTCCAGCTGGAATCCAAGGTTACGGATGATCCGTCCACCTGACTGAAATCCCTTCTCAATCACAATCCCGATTCCTTCTACAGAAGCTCCGGCTGACTGTACAATCTGAATCAGTCCCTGCAGCGCACATCCGTTGGCAAGGAAATCATCAATGATCAGAACCTTGTCTTCCGGGTTAAGGAATTTCTTTGCAACGATCACATTGTTTTTACACTTATGTGTGAACGATTCTACCTCTGCCACAAGCATCTCCCCTTCCAGATTGATGCTCTGAGATTTTTTTGCAAATACGACCGGCACATGAAAATGCTGCGCCGCAATACATGCGATCCCGATTCCGGATGCTTCGATTGTCAGGATTTTGTTAATCTCTTTTCCTTCAAAACGCTTCTTGAATTCGCGTCCGATCTCATTGAACAGATCAATGTCCATCTGATGGTTCAAAAAGCTGTCCACCTTCAGTACATTCCCCTCTTTGATAATCCCGTCTTTTAAAATTCGTTCTTCTAAAAAATTCATCTTCTGCTTCTCCCAATCACTTTTTGATTTTGTTCCCCATTATACCTGTTTTTTCTCTGAAAAACAACAAGTTTTATATGGCTTATATCTTCTCCGCTTTTTCCGATGTCTCGATATCCTCAAAAACCAGAAATACCCTTCTTAAAAGCAGCGAATTAAGCCACACTATCAAAGAAACACCAAGTAACAGCCAGACCAGAAAACCTAACATCAACGTGCGCACTGTCAGAAATGTCACAACTACCGGTACTACTGTAATGACCAGCATCAAAAGTGTATATGGCATTTTTGCAACCGTAAGGATCAATGCATTTTTCAATGTGTTCTTGATCCGATTTTCATATCTTGCCTGCAACGCAAATCCATAGATCCCCATGCTGATCAGCAGGATAGTCATGAAGATCAAAAATACCTGCATCACAGTCCTGATGGACGGACTCATCATACGAAGCAGCATAAAGTCGACTACAATCACGATCCCAAACACAAGATACAAAAGCCACATCAGTGTGCTTTGTCTGAAATTCTCCTTAAATGCTTTTAAGAACCCTTTTACTATGTAGCCCTCTTCATTCTTTACCAGCCTCAGCATGACCGAATACATTGCTGTCGTGGAAGCTCCAATCGTAATGATGGGAATGGAACATACGATCCACAAAAGATTTAAAAACATAAAATCTGCTACTTTCCCTAAAAAACGTGTTACCCCATTGTCTATCCAGTTCATTTTTCTGCTCTCTTTTCTATTGTTTTTCTACTATTATAACATGCCATTCTATGGCATGAAACACTTCTTTCCGAAAAATGTAGAAAAACCTCCGGGAAGCGAAAATAACTGCCATCTTCTCTGCCCTTGTTATATATTTCTATACAAAAAAACAGGACAAAAACAACTCCATTTTTGTTTTCGTCCTGTTTGCATAAAAAAAGCGGGTGATGGGAATCGAACCCACGTATCCAGCTTGGAAGGCTGGTGTTCTACCATTGAACTACACCCGCATGTTTCTTTATTTTTTTGTGTCCCTCAAGACAAGAATTATAATATCACACGGCTTTATAAAATGCAACCCCTTTTTTCAAATTTTTTTAATTTTTTTAATTATATATAATATTCCTCATTTTTAGCATCACTCTTGCCATTCTGCATAAACTAGGCTATGATAAGAAAAACTAAAGGAGTACTAACATGGCATTAAATTTTAATCAACTGGCAATGCTTCAGAAGCTTCGCAGCAGTGTCCAGACATTTCGAAACAATCACCCTAAATTTCCACTCTTTCTAAATGCAGTTTCTGCAGACGCATTAAAGGAGGATACGATCATAGAAATCAATGTAACTTCTCCGGACGGCAAGCACTATTCTTCCAACCTGAAGTTAAAATCAGATGATATCGAACTTCTGGAAATGCTGCGGCAGCTGAATTCATAACTCGTTGCTGTTCACAGTAACCGTAAATCCCAATCCCCTTTTGACTTCTATCTTCGAAAGTACTATAATTCAATATAGAAACTAAATGAGAAGAGGGCTTTGTCATATGAGTAAACGTCTGGATAAGAAAAAACTGAAAAGGCAGACCACAGCAATTGAATCCCCTATTGCTGAGACATCTGCATCCAAAGAAACCATAAACTTTTTTATTCAATATCAGGATCAGGAATATCTGGAAACAGAAATTGTCTCCAGAGTCAGGGAGTCTTGTCTCTTAAACGGTGCTTCTTCTGATGAGCTGAATACAATCTCGATCTACTTAAAACCGGAAGACAAAAAAGCATATTTTACATACGGAGAAAATAAAAGCGGATTTATTGAATTGTAAGGGTTGATCCTCTAAAGCAGAAACTGTTGTCAATTTACGGCAGTTTCTGTTTTTTTGTAACCATTTTCTCTCAATTTCTGTCTAACCTATGTAAACAAATACAAAAGCTGCCGGCGCTTCTGTATTAGAAAGGATACTGTTTATATGATGAGTAAAGACACAGATGAGATAAAACTAATTAAAAAAGCAATCCGTGGCAATTCCACTGCCTATGGATACTTGATTGAAAAACACCGTACCTATCTGTACAAAATGGCTTTTCTATATACAAAAAATGAACAGGATGCTTTAGATGTTGTAGGTGACACAGTCCTCAAAGGGTATCTGCAGATAAAAACGCTGAAAAACGCGTCTCTGTTTCAGACATGGATTACACGAGTGCTGATCAACACAGCTCATGATCATCGTAGAAAAGCCCTAAGCACACTTTCACAGGAGGATTCCGCTATAGATTCTGCACATGCTTCCACAGCAAATCAACAGATTCCATCTGTCGAACATTTTGACCTGCAAACCGCTATCGAAACACTTCCTGATAAATACCGCATTCCTATTTTACTAAAATACTTCAGTGGTATGACAGTCGATGAGATTGCCTGGACACTCAGTATTCCATCTGGTTCTGTCAAAGCATACCTGAGTCGTGGAAGAAATGAATTAAAACAAAAATTAAAGGAGGACTATCTCTATGAATCTTGATTTTGATACCATTGAAATCCCGGAAGAAAAACTCAATCGAACAATTCAAAACAACATAAAAAAAGTACACGGTATTCATCGTAAACAAATGATTCGCCATACCGCAGGATTATTTTGTGCTGCTGCTTTTTTCTTCTGCTTGAGCGCTATATTTTTACACTCTAATCCATCACTTGCAGCAGACCTTTTACACCTGTTTGAAAAGATAGAAAACAAACAAATCTTTTCCGGAGACCTGCACACTCACGCTACGCCTCTGACCAATAATAACTCACAGAAATCTGACGGATACACATTCACATTATCCGAGACATATTGTGATACACAGAACTTTTATGTCAGTGTCCAGATTACATCTGAAGAAGGTTTTCCAGAAAGCCAACGAGCACAAGTGGATCCAGATGGTATTTCTTCCCTTTATCTGATGGGAACATGGACCGATTCCAGCTTTCCTGAGAATTCTTACACACAAGGAGTTTCCCTCTCTGGAACATTTTCTGACGATCACACATTTATCGGTTCGTTTCATCAGATACTTGGAGAAAACACCTCAAAAGATACGTATAACGCAGAATGGAAAATTTCTGGAATTCAATACAGTCCCGAGGAAGCTAAAAACGGAAATATGTATATCTATTTTTCCGAACCGCTTGAATTTCAGATTGAAACTCCTGTCCAATCAGACGGTACTGTAAAAAAATTACTGAACGAAAAACTGCCAAATGGAACTACTTTAATCTCCGCTACAAAAACACTGACTACAATTTCTCTGGAATCCAAAGGTAACGAAGAAACCAAAGATAACAAAGAAGTAGAACAAAATGGTACTGACACACTGTTATCACTATTTGAACAATATGGCTATGCTGTTTACGATGCAAACGGAAAACATATGACAGATAAAGCCGGACTTATTGCAATTCAAGATCATGATGTTTCTAAAATTCAAATTTGCTATTTTAAACTTCCTGTGAACCCGAACCAGGATGTTAACAATCAACCCGAATATGAAGAATTTCAACAATCTTTCCGGGAGAGTGGTTATTCCTACAATATGATCAAAGACCGCATTGTAAAACAAGTTGAAATTGTATTTGAAGAATAACATTCCATCTAAGAAAATCCTGCTGAGAGTTTCATAATGACTCCCAGCAGGATTTTACTTATATATTCTGTGTATATCTGCACTTCGGAAAATTTCCACATCCCCAGAATTCCCCATATCTTCCATTTCTTCGAATCATCTCTCCACCACATTTCGGGCAAACAAACACTACTGATTTTTTCTGAAGCTTTGCCATTTCCTCAAAACACTTCTGATTCATCACACAGTCATTCAAAGCCCGGTGCGCCCCTTTAGAACTGATTCCAAAATGCTCAGCGAGATCTGTCAATCGATGATGTTTCAATTCAGGAAGACATTTTCTTGCCATATACAAGGTGTCAATAAAGTCATTCGAGACTGTCTCCTGAAATAATTCTTCCACTTCCCGATAAATAAATTTCATATCAAATGACTGGATATTATGTCCCACCAGAATATCCTCTCCTACAAAACGCAAAAACTCCGTCATTGCTTCGCGGATCAATGGCGCTTCTGACACCATTTGATCTGTAATTCCATTTACTTTCGTAGCCTGTGCCGGAATGTGTCTCCCAGGATTCACCAATGTAGAAAATGTATCCTGCACAATTCCACCTTTCACCTTTACTGCCGATATTTCTATAATATCATCCATATTTGCACTGATACCTGTCGTTTCCAGATCAAATACCGTATAATCCGGTACATATTGAACCAGACGGTTTCCTTTTTCTCTCATCTTCTGTAATACTCCTTTTGTGCTTCCGTAGATTTACATATAGAAAAAAACAACACCAACCGGTGCTGCCTCTCATTCCATCTGTATTTCCTGTACCTTCAAAACTGCATACAAAGAATCATCCATTTCCTATCACCTTGCTTGGTTATGCCCTCGACCTATTAGTAACAGTCAGCTCCATG
>OBWM01000020.1_pt1 | contig 141294 bp, 96 predicted proteins | sample 1538041 | NCBI WGS metagenome assembly OBWM01 (sample SAMEA2580049, study PRJEB22360) | human gut metagenome | biome: human gut; feature: human-associated habitat; material: faeces | place: Denmark | collected 2008/2010
GAGGAACGGAGCAAGTTCCCGTCAAGTAGGGGGGGACTAAAGCCGGTAGCCTTAGCCACCAGTTCACGGAATTTGTCGGCGGAGATAGTTCCCCTCGGCAGGATACGGGCGTGCAGGCGGACATCATCGCGGTTCTCACTCGAAGGATTGGGGGTTTGATACAAATCATAATAAGCGCTCATATATAATAAGGTGTTAGATTGGCATTATCAGCCAATACGTTTATAAACAGCAAGAAGCCGCATCGCCAACCATAATTCGTCAGACAGATGTCATCCTTGCGTTAAACAGCCGTTGCCCGTTCGTTAGACAGTTGTCTAACGAACGGGCAACGGCTGTTTAACGAATTAGCATTCGGTGTCAAAGATACTAATAAATCCGATAGGAATGCATAAATCCCGCGAATCCGAGATTTAATTTATTCAACATGATGTCCAAACCGGAAAGCACGTGATATCAATAATGTTCCATCCTATATCACTTATGTCTAAAAATGAAAGGCCAAAGGCGTTTTGTTCATTCAAAGGCCACATAAATAATTATTTTTGCTTTACATTTACAGAGGATTAAGTGCAGTCCGCCCCACTGAAACGGATAGACAAACAACTACTTATTAATATACCAAACGAAAAAACATGAAAAAAAGTATTCTATTTATCACGAGTCTTTTCCTCTGCATTTTCTGTCTGAAAAGCAATGCCCAACAAAGCCGGACAGAAGTCACCTGGGAGAAGATGGAAGATGTCACAGTGCCCGTTCCACCGCAAGTACATCCCCGGCTTTATGTACGTTCCGCCGATTTGCCGGATTTAAAGAAACGGATGAACCATCCGCACGTAAAGGAAGTTCTGGCTACCCTGACAAAATTAGGCAAAGACCGTACGCCCGAAGAAGAAGCGAAAGTTAAGGACAGAGGTTTCCGTTACTATTTCGAAATGCGTGGCGTAACCAGCCGCGTACAGGTGCAAGCGCTCGACTACCTGGTATACGGTGATAAGAAACAAGCCAGAAGCGCCATTACCGCCATGCTGGACACACTTCAGAACGTCAATTATGGAACAAAGGGAGACCTGTCACGCGCCAGCGGTGTGATGCTGACCTGCGGCGCAATGGTATACGACTGGTGCTACGACCAAATGAAAGAGTCTGAGAAAAAAGCTTATATCGAATCGTTCATCCGCATAGCCAAAACAATGGAATGCGGTTATCCGCCCCGCAACAACGAACCGATTGCCGGACATTCCAGCGAATGGATGATACTGCGGGATATGCTTTCCGCCGGCATAGCCATCTACGACGAATATCCGGATATGTACAACTACGTAATAAAGATGATGTTCAAGGATTATCTGCCGGTAAGAAACTACATCTACTCCGGACACAACTATCATCAGGGAACAAGCTACGTAAACGTACGTTTCAGCAATGACCTCTTCTCTCTCTGGATTCTGCAGCGTATGGGTACAGGGGCCATATACAGCCCGGCACAGCAGTTCGTTCTGTATGACTTCCTCTATCGCCGCCGTCCCGACGGACAAGTAATGCCGGCCGGCGACACCAATCCCATCAGGAAAAACACACCGTCCTATTCGCTGCCCGCCATGCTGGCGTCCAGTTTCTACAAAGACAGCTATCTGGCATACGAATACGAACGCAAGCCCAACATCGAACGCCACTGTCTCATCTTCGACATCCTGTGGAGAGACTTCGATTTGAAAGCCAAAGCGCCCGATGACTTACCGCTGACACGCTACTCGGGAAGTCCGTTCGGCTGGATGATAGCCCGTACGGCATGGGACAAGAACAGTGTGATTGCCGAAATGAAAATAAACGAACAGTTTGTCGGTAACCACCAGCATATGGACGGCGGTTCTTTCCAATTGTATTACAGAGGCCCTCTGGCTATCGATGCGGGAGCCTATCAGGGAAGCTCCGGCGGATATAACAGCCCGCACAACAAGAATTTCTTCAAACGTACCATCGCGCATAATTCTCTGCTGGTATATAATCCCGACGAGAAATTCGCCTGCTGGAACTATGGCGGAGGCGGCAAGACCGAATTTGCAGCCAATGACGGCGGACAACGTATGCCCGGCGACCGTTGGGAAACCTGCCGCTCATTCAAGCAACTGTTAAGCAAGGAATATACTACCGGTAAAGTCCTGGGACACGGATTCGGACCCGACGCCTATAAGCCCGACTATTCCTATCTGAAAGGCGACATCACTCAAGCCTATACAGAGAAAGTAAAAGAGGCCAAACGCTCTTTCGTTTTCCTGAATCTGCACGCTGCCGAGGTTCCCGGCGCGCTGATCGTATTTGACAAGGTAGTATCTTCCGACCCGCAATTCAAGAAGTTCTGGCTATTGCACAGCATTGAAGAACCCGTAATAGAAGGAAACCGCTTCACTGTTCGGCGCACGAAGAACGGCGATACGGGAATGTTGCAAAACCACGTATTGTTGCCCGAAACGGGAAATGCCCAAATAGAAAAAGTCGGCGGCAAAGGAAAAGAGTTCTGGGTATTCGGGAGCAACTATCCGAATGACGCACTGCCCAACCGCCCCGATGACGCCAACGAACGAGGAGCATGGCGTGTGGAAGTATCTCCGGCCGCTCCCGCCACCGAAAACTACTTCTTGAACGTAATGCAGGTTGCGGACAACACTTGCAAACAGATGAATAACGTGAAACGCATTGACGCGGAAAAAGTGGTAGGCGTACAGATAGCCGACCGGGTCGTTACCTTCAGCAAAGACAGCCGGCCTTTGTCCGGCAAAGTCGATATGACAGTGGACGGAAACGCTACCATGAAATTCGTCATCACCGACCTCATTCCGGGAACATGGCAAATAAAGAAAGACGGGAAAGTGTATATCCCCGCCATGGAGGTTCGTTCGGACGACGGTATTCTTTCTTTTGAAGGTACCGCCGGTCATTACGAGTTTCTGCGCTAAACAGATATTTTAAATAACCTGCCTGGCTATCCAGGCACAGGCTTCCGCATCGGCCAGCGCATGGTGGTGTTGCTCTAACCGGTAACCGCACCATGCCGCTACCGTATGCAGTTGATAATCGGGAAGTCCTTTAATGGCACGGCGTGACGCCTGTAAAGTGCAACGGAAATCATAGTCGGGATAATCCATGCCATAAGTACGAAATACCGCTTTCAGGCAACTTTCATCGAATGCTTTGTTATGTGCCACTAATGTCAGTCCCTCGATACGAGGCGCGATTTCCTGCCATACTGTCGGAAAAACAGGTGCACAGGCCGTATCTGCCAGGGTCAGACCATGTACACGCGTATTCCAATAAGTATAATATTCCGGTTCGGGACGAATCAGACTGTAATAGTTGTCTACAATTTCTCCATCCCGCACAATGACGACACCGACACTGCATACACTGGTACGTTGCTCATTGGCCGTTTCAAAATCTATAGCGGCAAAATTCTCCATGAAGCGATTTATTTATGCTATCTCCTAAATTATTTTTCAGAAAGTTATAATCAGTTGGTAATTAAAGTGCTATACAGACTTTTATAAGACTTTATGAATACAAATGCGACTATCTAAGTACATTTAAAGCACCTGTCCGTTTTGGCATGTTGTAACTTCGCACTGTGATCACAAAGATATAGAATTTCGAAGTAACAACCATTAAAAACAAAAAAGATTATGGCATTCCGTTATGTAATTAAAAAAAGAGTTTTCGGTTTTGATGAAACCAAGTCTGAAAAGTATGTAGCCGCTTCGTTCTCTGTGGGAGAAATCAGCTACGATAAATTATGCGACCAAGTTACGAAAGAAGGTATGGCTCCGCGCGGCGTAGTAAAAATGGTTATGGACGGACTGATTGATGCGCTCAGCACTTACGTCAGTCTTGGAGCAACCGTAAAATTAGGAGATTTCGGCACTATCCGGCCGGGACTGAACTGTAAAAGCCAGACTGAAGCCAAAAACGTAACCGCCGACAGCATTTACCGACAGAAACTTATTCTCACTCCGGGGAAAAGACTGAAAGACATGATAAAAGGCTCCGGCGTGACACGTATCTCAACTAACAGCGAGGACATTACGGCGGGCAACGGCAACAATGGCGGCGGTGGCAATAGCGGAGAAGAAGAAAATCCGTTGGGATAAACGTTTATAGAAATATGTAAAGACTAACCGGCCAACAACCAAAAAGCGATGAATCTCCTCTCTTACATATAGGAGAGGAGGTTTTTCACTTTCGTTCAGAATGACAAATGATGGCTTAAATCCATTTTGTACATCTCTTTGTATATGGATAGATTTTCCTATCTTTGCCTACTGCAACCACTAAAACTATAAACAATATGGAACATCCTCTTTCTCAATTCAGATATTGTCCGAAATGCGGTTCGGAACATTTCGAAATTCATAATGAAAAATCAAAATTCTGCAAGGATTGCGGCTTTGTCTATTATTTCAATTCCTCTTCCGCTACCGTTGCCCTGATACTGAATGAGCGGAACGAACTATTAGTGTGCCGCCGCGCTAAAGAACCGGCCAAAGGAACACTGGACTTGCCGGGCGGTTTCATTGACATGGCGGAAACCGGCGAAGAAGGAGTAGCGCGTGAGGTGAAAGAAGAGACAGGTATGACAGTGACACAAGCCGAGTATCTGTTTTCACTGCCGAACATCTATATTTATTCAGGATTTCCCGTACATACGCTGGATATGTTTTTCCGCTGTACGGTAACCGATACTCTGCATTTCGAAGCAATGGACGATGCGGAGGAAGTTTTCTTTCTTCCTTTACAAGACGTGCATCCGGATGATTTCGGACTGGCTTCCATTCGTAAAGGTCTGCAAATGTTCCTGTCCGGCATATCCTAAAAAAGCCAAATAACCGGAACATTTTCAAACCAAAACCCGTATTTTTGTAAAAGCATCCATTCTATAACCGAAGATGAAACATAAAATTTACCGCATAGTATACACTGCGCTTTGCTGCGCACCATTGCTCGCGACAGCACAGACGAGCGAGAAAATCACTTCTCCGCAACGACTGTATGAAGAAGGACGGAATCTGTTCCAACAAAAGGCATTTGCCGCAGCCATGTCTCCTTTACATACTTTTGTAAAACAAATCAATGCGGAAGGCAACCCGTTGTCTGCCGCCGGAGACAAAGAAGAAGCCGAATATATGCTGGTATGTGCCGAATACGAACTGAGAAGTCCCAATAGTATAGAACTGTTGCGGAGTTACCTCGATGTGTATCCCGACACTCCCCATGCCAATCGTATTTACGCCCTTATAGCATCTGCCTATTTCTTCGAGGGAAAATATGATGAAGCACTCGCCATGTTCAATTCCGCCCGGCTCGACCTCCTAAGTAATGAAGAGCGGGATGACATGACCTATCGTTTGGCAACCTGTTTTCTGAAAACGGACAATGTGAAAGAAGCCGCTATCTGGTTTGAGACATTACGCAGTACCGGCTCCAAATATGCAGCGGATTGTACGTATTACCTTTCGTATATCCGCTACTCACAACAACGGTATGAAGACGCTCTCAGCGGTTTTCTCAGTCTGCAGGACAATACGAAATACAAGACGCTCGTCCCCTATTACATTGCGGAAATATATCTGATTAAAAAGAATTATGACAAAGCGGAAATAGTCGCGCAAAACTATCTCTCTGCCTATCCCAACCAAAAATATACGGGAGAGATGTACCGCATACAAGGTACGGCCGACTATCATTCCGGCAAATACCACGAAGCCGCAGAAGCTTTCAACCGATACTTGAAAGACAATGTGGAATCCACCCGAAGAAGAGACGCGCTCTATATGTTGGGAATGTCCTATTATCAGACGGGAGTCTATTCGCAGGTTCCTGTCATTCTGGGTGAAGTAACTACCGATAAAGACGCGCTTACGCAAAACGCTTACCTGCATATGGGATTGGCCTACCTGCAGCTTGCCGACAGGAATAAAGCCCGTATGGCATTTGAACAGGCCGCCGCATCCGATGCTGACCAGAAAATAAAGGAACAGGCATCCTACAACTATGCCCTCTGCATTCACGAAACGTCTTATTCCGCATTCGGCGAGTCAGTGACAGTCTTTGAGCATTTCCTGAATGAGTTTCCCAACTCCGTATATGCCGATAAAGTAAGTAACTATCTGGTAGAGGTCTATATGAACACCCGCAGTTATGATGCCGCCCTCAAATCCATTGAACGTATTGCACGTCCCGGAAAGGCTATCTTGGAAGCCAAGCAGAAAATCCTGTTCCAATTGGGAACCCAATCCTTTGCCAATACGCAGTTCGAACAGGCAATCAATTACTTCAACCAAAGCATTGCCTTAGGCCAATATAATCTGCAGACAAAAGCCGACGCCCTTTACTGGCGGGGCGAATCGTATTATCGGTTGAACCGTATGCAGGAAGCTGCCCGTAACTTCAACGAGTATCTGTCACTTGCCCCGCAGAAAAATACGGAAATGTATGCCCTTGCCTACTACAACTTGGCATACATAGCTTTCCACAAAAAAGATTATGCAACGGCACAAGACCGTTTCTTGAAATTCATCCAACTGCAAAAAAACGGAAACACCACTGTCCTTGCCGATGCATATAACCGTATCGGCGACTGCTACATGCATGTCCGCCGTTTCGACGAAGCCAGACAATACTACACCCGGGCGGAAAACCTGGGTACGCCTGCCGGTGATTACTCCTACTACCAACTGGCTTTGGTGTCGGGCCTGCAAAAGAACTATGACGGAAAAATTACGTTACTCAACCAATTGGCCAGCAAGTACCCGAATTCACCCTATGCCGTCAATGCGCTTTATGAGAAAGGCCGTTCGTACGTGCAAAGCCGTAACAGTAACCAAGCCATCGCTACTTTCCGGGAGCTGCTGAACAAATATCCCGAAAGCTCCGTCAGTCGTAAGGCTGCCACGGAAATCGGACTGTTATATTATCAGAACGATGATTACAACCACGCTATCGAAGCCTACAAATACGTCATCTCCAAATATCCGGGCAGCGAAGAAGCACGGCTTGCCATGCGCGATTTGAAATCCATCTATGTGGAAGCCAACCGTGTGGATGAATTCGCAGCGCTTGCCGCCCAAATGCCGGGCGTCATCCGCTTTGAACCCAGCGAGCAAGATTCGCTGACTTATATCGCCGCAGAAAAAGTGTATATGAAAGGGGAAATCTCCCCTGCAAGAGAAAGTTTCATCCGCTATCTGCAAAGCTATCCAAACGGAGCGTTCAGCTTGAATGCACACTATTATCTGAGTCTTATCGGAAAAGAACAGAAAGACGAAACCGCTGTACTGGAGCATACAGGCAAACTGCTGGAGTATCCGGACAGTCCGTATTCGGAAGAAGCCTTGTTAATGCGAGGGGAAATCCTGTTCAACCACAAAGAGTACGAACAGGCCCTGGCAGACTACAAACAGCTACAAGCCCGTGCCACAACCGCCGAGCGCCGACAACTGGGCCTCACAGGCGTACTGCGCTGTGGTGTGTTATTGAAGGATGATATCGAAGTGATACAGGCTGCGACCGCCTTACTGGCCGAAGCCAAGCTGTCCCCCGAATTGCAGCATGAGGCTTTATACTATCGAGCCAAAGCCTATCTGAACCAAAAAGCAGTGAAGAAAGCGGCGGATGACTTGAAAATCCTGGCACAAGATACCCGTACATTATACGGTGCGGAAGCCAAGTATCTGGCAGCACAACTGATGTACAACGCCGGCGACTACGCTGCCGCCGAAAAGGAAATATTGAACTTCATCGACCAAAGCACACCGCACGCCTACTGGCTGGCACGCAGCTTCATCCTTCTGTCCGACGTATATGTTGCCATGGACAAGAAACTGGATGCACGCCAATATCTGCTAAGCCTGCAACAAAATTATCATGCAGACGATGATATTGAAGGAATGATTCAAGAAAGACTGGAAAAGCTGAAATAAAAGAACACAATGAATATGAGAAAGATACAATATATTCTCAGCGGAATAACGCTGATAACCCTACCTTTGGGTACCCATGCCCAACAACAGCCTCAAGACTCCACTGTGAACCGGACAGTTGTTGTGGAACAGGAGTATAATCCCGATATTCTGGACGCGTCCAAAATAAACGTGCTTCCTAAAGTAGAGCCGCCGACCGCCAATAAGAGGACAGTGGAGTATGATGTAACCCTTATGCCCGCCAATACAATTCCTGCAACTGTCATGCAGGCATATACCGGAAAAGAGACGCAAGCCAAGACACAGCCCGGATATATCAGACTGGGCTATGGTAATTACGGGAATCTGGACGCACGTGCCAGCTATCTGTTCACGCTATCCAACAGTGATCGTATCAACCTGAATTTCCATATGAACGGTATGGATGGCAAACTCGAATTACCTGACAATGACGGCAAATGGAATTCTTATTACTATCGTACTCATGCCAACATAGGTTATTTACATCGCTTCAAGAAAGTAGACTTGGATGTTGCGGGTAACTTTGGATTAAGCAATTTTAATTTCCTGCCTGATGCAGCCGTCAGAAAACAGAAATTCACTTCAGGCGACATTCATTTCGGAGTGAAATCCACGGATGAGGAACTGCCTCTCCAATTCAGCGCAGAGACCAACCTGATGCTCTATGAACGCCAATACGATTTCGGTTCACTGAATAATCAAGAGAATATTATCCGTACCAAAGCACTGGTTGCAGGCGGCATATCCGAGGAACAGATTGTCGGTATCGGTTTGGCAATGGACAATGTACTGTACAAGAATAATAATTTTGAGAACTACACCTCACTCAACCTGAACCCGCATTACCGTTTGGAAAACGATGATTGGAAAATACGTATCGGCGCACAGGTTGACATGGCTTTCGGTTTCGGAAAGAAATTCCGGGCAGCTCCTGATGTGGCGATAGAGTACAACTTCGCGGATAGCTACATCCTATATGCGCAGGCCAAAGGAGGAAGACTGCAAAATGATTTCCGCCGTTTGGAGGCATTCTGCCCATACGGGCTGGTAACTTCGCAACCGGATGCCACATACGAGCAAGTGAACGCCGCCCTCGGCTTCAAGGCCAGCCCGGCAACCGGTTTATGGTTGAACCTGTATGCCGGATACCAGAACTTGAAAGATGATTTGTTTTTCCATCCGGCAGGTTTCGATGAAACTACAGAGGGACACTACCGGACGCTCGCCATCAGCCAATGGAACACCAGCAACATCTATGCCGGTGCAGAGGTACGCTACGACTATAAAAACATATTCTCATTCGTCGCTACCGGAACTTACCGCAGTTGGGATACAAAGGATGACAGTCAATTCGGTGTCAAAGACTATGTGCTCACTTACAAGCCGGCCTTTGAAGCCAATCTGCATATAGACGTACATCCTATATCCGCTTTACTCCTTAATCTTGGCTATCGGCATATTTCGCGCGAGAAGGTAGAGGAAGGCAAGGTTAATGCAGTCAATAACCTTTATTTAGGCGGTAGTTACGAGTTTTTTAAAGGAATATCCGTTTATGCCCGCATAAACAATTTATTAAACCGGAATTATCAATATTACTGGGGATATCCGACCGAAGGCACCAACTTTATCGGAGGTGTAAGTCTCAAATTCTAATCTCCGGATTAAAAACATTACGAGCAAAAAAGGACATTTTTGCTAAATTCTCCTTATATTATAAGGTGGAAAGTTTGTTTTTTCCTACTTTTGCGGGCAAATTAGTGGTTGGAACCACTATAAAACAGAAATTTATGCAGAAAAACCTTGTCATTGTCGAGTCTCCGGCAAAAGCAAAAACCATTGAAAAGTTCCTAGGAAAAGACTATAAAGTCCTTTCCAGCTATGGTCATATACGCGATTTGAAGAAAAAAGAGTTCAGTATTGATATTGATAAAGATTTCAAACCGCATTATGAAATTCCGGAAGATAAGAAAAAGGTTGTGGAAGAATTGAAAGCCGAAGCCAAAGAAGCGGAAACCGTATGGTTGGCATCCGATGAGGACCGTGAGGGAGAAGCGATTGCATGGCATTTATACGAAGTGCTGAAACTGCAACCGGAACATACCAAGCGCATCGTCTTCCATGAAATCACTAAAAGCGCTATCTTAAAGGCCATCGAGCAACCACGTAATATTGACATCAATCTCGTAGATGCACAACAAGCACGCCGTATTTTAGACCGTATCGTAGGGTTTGAACTTTCGCCCGTGCTATGGAAAAAAGTGAAACCGGCACTTTCCGCCGGTCGTGTACAATCAGTATCCGTTCGCCTCATCGTAGAACGTGAGCGGGAGATACAAGCTTTTCAATCGGAAGCATCTTATCGGGTTACCGCCATATTCCTCGTACCCGATGCCGATGGCAAGCTGGTTGAAATGAAAGCCGAATTGGCACGCCGTATCAAAACAAAAGCCGAAGCTCAAAAACTCCTGGAAAGTTGCCGATCAGCCACTTTCACCATCAATGATATTTCCACCCGCCCGCTGAAGAAAAGCCCTGCGGCTCCTTTTACGACATCTACCTTGCAACAAGAGGCCGCCCGTAAATTAGGATTTACAGTTGCACAAACCATGATGGTTGCCCAACGGTTGTACGAGTCGGGAAAGATTACCTATATGCGTACCGACTCCGTCAATCTGTCCGAGCTGGCTGTAAACAACAGCAAATCAGTCATTACCAGCATGATGGGAGAACGTTACGTATATCCGCGTCATTTCGCCACGAAGACCAAAGGCGCTCAAGAAGCTCACGAAGCCATTCGTCCTACCGACATGGAAAATGCTAAAATAGAAGGTAGTCCACAGGAACGAAAACTGTATGACTTGATATGGAAACGTACCATAGCCTCCCAAATGGCGGATGCGGAAGTTGAGAAGACTACCGTAAATATCAGCATCAGTAACGAGTCGGATACGTTCAATGCCACAGGAGAAGTTGTGAAATTTGACGGTTTTCTCCATGTATATCGCGAATCCATTGACGACGATGCGGAACAAGAAGATGAAACACACTTGTTGCCGCCTTTGAAGAAAGGACAGATTTTACAGAGCCAAAGCATTACTGCTACGGAACGCTTCACGCAGCATCCTCCCCGTTACACAGAAGCCAGTCTTGTACGCAAATTAGAGGAGTTGGGCATCGGCCGTCCTTCCACATACGCTCCTACCATTTCTACCATACAGCAACGCGGCTATGTGGAGAAAGGCGAAAAAACCGGAGAAGAACGTTCTTATAATATACTTTCATTACAAGACAGCAAGATTACAGACGTTACCCAAACAGAAATAACAGGAGCCGAGAAAGCTAAATTGATGCCTACCGATACAGGCACCGTAGTCAATGACTTCCTGATGGAATATTTTCCCAATATCCTTGACTATAACTTTACCGCCAGTGTTGAAAAACAATTTGACGAGATAGCCGAGGGAGAAAAGAAGTGGACAACTATTTTGGGCGACTTCTATAAGGGCTTCCACCCGTCCGTAGAAAATACGCTCGCCACCAAGAATGCCCATAAAGCCGGTGAACGCATCTTAGGCGAAGAACCGGGCAGCGGTAAGCAGGTATCTGTAAAAATCGGCCGCTTCGGTCCTGTTGTACAGATTGGCACTGCCGGTGACAATGAGAAGCCGCGTTTCGCACAACTCAAGAAAGAAATGTCCATTGAAACAATCACGCTGGAAGAAGCGCTAGACCTGTTTAAACTGCCTCGTACTTTAGGTGAGTATGAAGGTAAGGCAGTTACCATAGGAACCGGTCGCTTCGGACCTTATGTGTACAATAACGGAATGTACACTTCACTTCCGAAGACCATAGACCCTATGGAGATTACACTGGACGAAGCAATCCAACTTATCCAGAACAAAAAAGACGCCGAAGCTCAAAAACATCTCAAGAAATTTGATGAAGAACCGGAGCTGGAGATTCTGAATGGCCGCTATGGACCCTATATATCCTATAAAGGAAACAATTATAAAATTCCGAAAGATATTATTCCGCAGGATTTAAGCCTGGACGCATGCAGAGAAATCATCAAACTGCAAAGTGACCCGGACGCGCCGAAAGCCAAACGAGGTAAATATGCCAAGAAGAAAAAATAATGAGGTTATATTAAAAAAAGAAAAGCCCTCTCTACGAATCCGTAGAGAGGGCTTTTCATATAGAGTACTTTCAACTACATTCTGTCGGGTACTTCAATGCCAAGCAATCCCATTCCCAAACGTACCACCTTGGCTACGTTCTCGGATAAGGCAAGACGGAATATCTTCACCGCTTCATTCTCCTCACGCAAGATACTGAAATCATGATAGAACTGATTATATTCTTTCACAAGATCATAAGTATAGTTCGCAATCAGAGATGGACTGTAATCCTCGCCTGCTTGTTTCACAACAGTTGCAAAATCTGCAACCATCTGTATCAGACCTTCCTCTTTCTCACTCAATTCAATACCCACGGGAAGTTGTGCAGGAACGGTGATGCCTGCCTCTTTCGCCTTGCGAAGAACGGATTGTATACGTGCATATGTATACTGGATGAACGGCCCTGTATTACCGTTGAAGTCAATGGATTCCTTAGGATTGAACGTCATGTTCTTGCGGGCGTCCACTTTCAATATAAAATATTTCAAAGCGCCCAAACCGACAATACGGGCAATATTATCAGCCTCTTCCTTGGTCAGGCCGTCCAGCTTACCCAATTCTCCGGAAGTCTCCTTAGCGGTATTAATCATTTCAGCCATTAAATCGTCAGCATCCACAACCGTACCCTCACGGCTCTTCATCTTACCTTCAGGCAGTTCCACCATACCGTAGGAGAAGTGAACCAGCCCCTTACCCCACTCAAAGCCCAACTTATCGAGCAAAATAGAGAGTACCTGAAAATGATAATTTTGTTCATTACCTACCACGTAAACCATCTTGTCAATGGGAAAATCGGCAAAACGCAATTTGGCCGTACCAATATCCTGTGTCATATAAACAGAAGTTCCGTCGGCACGGAGAAGCAATTTATGGTCAAGTCCTTCTCCGGTCAGGTCGGCCCATACGGAACCGTCCTCTTTGCGATAGAAGAAACCCTTCTCCAAGCCCTCCATAACTTTCTCCTTACCTTCCAGGTAGGTTTCCGACTCATAGTAAATCTTGTCGAAAGTAACTCCCATCATGCGGTAAGTCTCATCAAATCCTGCGTATACCCAGTCATTCATCTTTTTCCACAAAGCACGTACTTCAGGATCATTGGCTTCCCACTTCACCAGCATTTCACGCGCCTCTTTCATCAAAGGTGATTCAGCTTCCGCTCTGGTCTTGGCCTCTTCTTCGCTCAGACCTTCACTTTGGAACTTCGCCATCAACTCTTTGACTTCAGCCTTGTAATGCTTATCAAAAGCCACATAATAATCACCAATCAGATGATCACCTTTCTTTCCGGAAGACTCGGGAGTTTCACCGTTGCCATACTTCTGCCACGCCAACATCGACTTACAGATATGAATACCACGGTCATTCACAATATTTGTCTTTACCACTCTGTTGCCATTGGCCAAAATGATATTTGCCAATGCATTACCCAACAGGTTATTGCGGACATGGCCTAAATGGAGCGGCTTATTCGTATTGGGCGAAGAATATTCAATCATCACCAACGGGGACTTGTCGGTAACAGCGGCAATGCCATACTGTACATCCGCATGGATGCCATTCAGCAATTCAATCCATGCCGAAGAAGCGATAGTCAGGTTCAGGAACCCTTTGATAACATTGAATGCCGAAACCGAAGGCTCGTTTGCCTGCAGATATTCGCCAATCTCTTGTGCCGTCTGCTCCGGTCCTTTCTTAGACATGCGGAGAAAAGGGAAAACAACCAACGTAAGGTGTCCCTCAAATTCTTTCTTGGTTTTCTGCAACTGCACCTGTGCAGCAGGAACATCCTGTCCGTACAACGCTTTCAATCCGCTAATTACGGACGTTACCAATTTCTGTTCTATATTCATGATTCAAATGTATTTTCTAAGTGCAAAGATACGAACTATTTTTAATTCCATAAAAAAGGAGACGTTGTATGCGTCTCCTTTTCTCAAGTTTTATTTATGATCTATTTATTCGATAGTCAATTCCGAACCTGCTTTAAATTTAGCAACTTTCTTCGCCGCAATCTGAATAGGCTTCTTTGTTGCCGGATTGATACCAACGCGTCCGGCTCTCTCCATTACAGAAAAAGTACCAAAGCCAACCAATGCTACTTTATCACCTGCCTTTAATGCTTTTGTTACTGATGCGATGAATGCATCCAATGCTCTTTTTGAATCGGCCTTTGACAAACCGGCTTCAGCTGCCATTGCGCTAATAAGTTCTGACTTATTCATAATACAAATGATTAATTAATTGTTACACAAAAGAAAAATTCCAATGCTACTTCCTACAAAAATAGAGCAAAAATTCTGAATATCAAATAAAAACATTAAAAAAGGCCGGAAAAATAGAGAAAAAAAAGGAATAGGAGTTCCTTTTTCTGTTATAGAACAGAATTAATTCGTATTTTTGCCAAATAAAGCGAAAAAAACAGATTATGAATACTATACCGACAGTAACCAAAAACCTTTTAATTATCAATGTGCTGATGTTTCTCGGCACGCTTGTAGCCCAAAGTTACGGCATCGATTTAAATAAGTACTTAGGCCTGCATTTCTTCCTTGCCGGAGATTTTAACGCAGCGCAACTGATTACTTACATGTTCATGCACGGCGGATTTACCCATTTGTTCTTCAATATGTTTGCAGTATGGATGTTCGGCCGTATACTCGAACAGGTATGGGGACCGAAGCGTTTCCTGTTCTATTACCTCGCATGCGGTATCGGCGCAGGAATTATTCAAGAGCTCGTACAGTACATTCATTACGAAACGGTACTTTCCGCATACGACAGTGTCAACACCGGATATTCCGTCATTCCCATGGAAGAATATCTCAATATGATGACTACCGTCGGAGCTTCCGGAGCCGTCTATGCCATCTTGCTGGGATTCGGTATGCTGTTCCCCAACCAGCCCTTATTCATCTTTCCGTTACCGTTCCCCATCAAAGCCAAATATTTCGTTATCGGATACGCCTTGATAGAACTGTTCTCGGGACTTGCCAACAATCCGGGCGATAATGTGGCGCACTTTGCACACTTGGGCGGTATGATATTCGGCTTCATACTAATAATGTATTGGAGAAAAAAGAACAGAGGAAATGGCTACTATTATAACTGATTTAAAAGAATCATTCCGTAGAGGAACCATCTACATACAGCTGATTTATATCAATGTGGGAGTATTCATCCTTACTACATTGACAGAAGTTATATTGCAACTTTTCAACCGGAGCCTCGGCGGAACGTTTGAATGGCTGGAACTGCCTGCTTCACTACCCCGCTTCATAACCCAGCCTTGGTCTATCCTGACGTATATGTTTATGCACGCGGGAGTAATGCATATCCTTTTCAATATGCTTTGGCTGTACTGGTTCGGTGCTTTGTTCCTAAGTTTCTTCTCCGCGAAACATTTACGGGGCGTATATATCTTGGGCGGAATCTGTGGCGGACTGCTTTATATGGCAGCCTACAATATCTTCCCCTACTTCCGTCCGATGACGGAATACTCCTTCATGCTGGGAGCATCGGCATCTGTACTCGCTGTCGTGGCAGCTACCGCCTATCGGGAACCTAACTATCCGATACGTCTTTTCCTTTTTGGAACAATACGCTTGAAATATCTGGCATTGATTGTTATCGGAACGGACTTATTATTCATCACATCCAGTAACGCCGGCGGACACATCGCTCATTTAGGCGGAGCGTTGGCGGGGCTGTGGTTTGCAGCCAGCCTTAGCAAAGGCGCAGATATCACCGCATGGATTAACAAGTCTCTGGATGCCGTCAGTTCTTTGTTCAGCTCCAAACCCCGCAAACCTAAGATGAAAGTTCACTATGGAACTGACAAACAGAAAGATTATAACTATAATGCCCGAAAAAAAGCTCAATCCGATGAAATAGACCGTATCCTCGACAAACTGAAAAAGTCCGGATATGAAAGTCTGACAACAGAAGAAAAGAAGAGCTTGTTCGATGCAAGTAAACGATAATGTACGTATGAAGCATTTCGGTAATTTTATCGCTCTCCTGATTTTAGCGATCAATGCTTTATTCACGGGCCTTTTGCTATTAGTAGCATACAGTCCTTACATCCAACCGGTAACTCATCCGGTACAATCTTGTTTTGGGCTGACTTTTCCCATTTTTGCACTTATCAACGGCGCTTTCCTGATTTTTTGGTTGGTTATACAACGATACAAAACGGCTTTATTGCCGTTAATCGGTTTTTTATTGTGTTATTCGCAACTACGGACATATCTTCCCCTCAATTTTCATACCGCCAATCCACCCGAAGAAAGTATAAAATTCCTCTCTTACAACATCATGGGGTTCAACGGCGCCGTTAAAAAAGACGGAAAGAATCCGATACTGACATATCTGAAAGAGAGCAACGCCGACATCCTCTGCCTGCAGGAGTATGCATCCGCTGAATCTCCCCGTCGCCTCACACAGAAGGATATAGAACGAGAATTAAAAGATTACCCTTACCATCGCATCAGTGTTGTAGGCAGCGGCAGCGGTTATACCAACAAGATAGCCTGCTATTCCAAATTCCCTATTCTATCCGCACGTGTTTTAAACTATCCGAGTGGTTATAATGGTTCCGTACTGTACGAACTCAAACTGAATGAAGACACGATTACCCTTATCAACAATCACTTGGAGTCCAACAAACTGACAAAAGCCGACAAAGACATTTATGAAGACATATTGAAAGCTCCCGAAAAGGAGAAAGTGAAAAGCGGCGCGCGATTGTTGGTGCATAAACTGGCAGAAGCCTCTGCTATCCGCGCTCCACAGGCAGATACCATCGCCCGGGAAATCGCATCTTCCCGGTATCCGTCCGTCATCGTCTGCGGAGATTTCAATGATACCCCCATTTCGTACGCTCACCGTGTCATAGCGCAAAATCTGGATGATGCTTTCACCCAATCAGGGCGCGGACTGGGAATTTCCTACAACCAGAATAAGTTCTATTTTCGGATAGACAATATATTAATCAGCAAAAACCTACAGTCCTATAACTGTACCGTAGACCGTTCCATAAAGGAATCCGATCACTATCCGATATGGTGTTATATAGCCAAACGGCAATGAGTTTCTTTACAAAATGAAATTATTAATAAACTACTCAATATCTAATACTCTGACTTTATGTTTAAAAGAAGTATTCTAATTTTAGCTGCAAGTTGTATGATGTACTCCTGTGCTACCCAAACGGAAAGTAATCCGTTCCTCACCGAGTTTCAAACCCCGAACGGTGTTCCACCCTTTGATAAAATCAAACTAGAGCACTACGAGCCTGCATTCCTTAAAGGAATAGAAGAACAAAATACCAATATCCAGGCTATTATCGACAATGCCGAAGTACCGAACTTTGAAAATGTAATCGTTGCTTTGGACAACAGTTCTCCCATACTCAACCGGGTAAGCGCCATTTTCTTCAACATGACGGATGCCGAAACCAGTGATGCCCTGAACGAACTTTCTATAAAGCTCGCTCCGGTACTGTCCGAGCATGGAGACAATATTTCGCTTAACCAAGAGTTATTCAATAAAGTAAAAGCTGTTTATCAGAAGAAAGATTCTTTAGGCCTGACAACCGAACAACAAAGACTTTTGGACAAAACGTATAAAGGCTTTGTACGCTCCGGTGCCAATCTTTCTGCCGAAAAGCAAGCCCGCCTACGCGAAGTAAATAAACTACTTTCTACACTGGGTATCACTTTCAGCAACAATATTCTGAATGAAAACAACGAGTTTATGCTCTTTGTAGACAAGCAAGAAGACCTTGCCGGACTTCCCGAATGGTTCTGCCAAAGCGCCGCCGAAGAAGCAAAAGCTGCCGGTCAGGAGGGTAAATGGTTGTTCACATTGCATAACGCCAGCCGTATCCCGTTCCTGCAATATTCCGCTAACCGCCCGTTACGCGAGAAGATATATAAAGCTTACATCAACCGAGGCAATAATAACGACAAGAACGACAATAAAAAAATCATTACCGACATCGTCAGCCTGCGTTTGGAAAAAGCCCGTCTGTTAGGTTTCGACTGTTACTCCAACTTCGTATTGGACAATACCATGGCTAAAAACTCGACCACAGTAATGGAATTCCTGAACAACCTGTGGGGGTATGCCCTGCCTAAAGCCAAAGCCGAAGCTGCCGAACTCCAGAAATTAATGGATAAAGAGGGTAAGGGCGAAAAACTGGAAGCCTGGGACTGGTGGTATTACACCGAAAAACTACGTAAAGAAAAATACGACCTTGAAGAAGACCAAATCAAGCCTTATTTTAAATTAGAGAACGTACGCGAGGGAGCCTTTGCCGTTGCCAGCAAACTATACGGAATCACACTGACGAAACTCAACGATATCCCTGTCTATCACCCCGATGTAGAAGTATTTGAAGTAAAAGATGCAGACGGATCGCAGCTGGGTATCTTCTATGTAGACTACTTCCCGCGTCCCGGCAAAAGTGGCGGAGCATGGATGAGCAACTATCGTGAGCAAAAAGGCGGCATCCGTCCGTTAGTATGCAACGTAGCCAGCTTCACCAAACCCGTTGGTGACACCCCTTCCCTGCTCACAATGGATGAAGTGGAAACCCTTTTTCATGAATTCGGCCATGGGCTGCACGGACTGTTGACCAAATGTAACTATCTGGGCGTTTCCGGTACAAATGTAGTGCGCGACTTTGTAGAACTTCCGTCACAGATCAACGAACACTGGGCTACCGAACCCGAAGTTCTGAAAATGTACGCCAAACATTACCAAACCGGTGAAGTCATTCCCGACAATCTCATCGAAAAGATTCTGAAACAAAAAACTTTCAACCAAGGTTTCATGACTACCGAGTTGCTGGCTGCCGCCATTCTCGATATGAATCTGCATAACCTGACAGACACGAAAGACATAGATGTTGTGGCCTATGAAAAAGAAGCCATGGATAAACTCGGATTAATCTCCGAAATAGCTCCCCGCTACCGTACCACCTACTTCAATCATATCATAGGCGGTTATGCAGCAGGCTATTACAGCTATCTGTGGGCGAACGTACTGGATAATGACGCTTTTGAAGCATTCAAAGAACATGGCATTTTTGACAAGACGACCGCCAACCTTTTCCGCCATAATGTTTTGGAAAAAGGAGACAGCGAAGATCCGATGACGCTCTACAAGAATTTCAGAGGGGCAGAGCCTCAATTAGAGCCGATGTTAAAAAATCGCGGTATGAAGTAAGAATTGTGAAAAAAAAGCTATATTTGCAGCCTTATATACGATAGAAATCAATTAAAAAGTAATCATAATAAACTAAAAGTAACATGCAAAACAAAGGATTTGTAAGGGTTTTTGCGATATTGCTCACATTGGTATGTGTGTTCTATCTCTCCTTCTCTTTTGTGACTCGCCACTATACAAATAAGGCAAAAGAGTTCGCAAAAGGCGATGTGAAAGTGGAACAAGACTACCTCGATTCTCTGTCAAACGAGAAGGTGTGGTTCGGCAATTGGACGCTGAAACAATGTCGTGAAATGGAGATCAGTTTAGGTTTGGACTTGAAGGGCGGTATGAACGTCATTCTTGAAGTGTCAGTACCCGATGTTATCAAAGCATTGGCGGACAACAAGTCTGACGAAGCATTCAACCAAGCGTTGGCAACTGCCGCCAAACAGGCTACTACCAGCCAGGACGACGTTATCACGCTGTTCATCAGAGAGTATCACAAAATCGCTCCGGGCGCTTCACTCTCACAACTGTTCGCTACCCAGCAATTAAAGGACAAGGTAAACCAGAAATCTTCCGACGCAGAAGTTGAGAAAGTATTGCGCGAAGAAGTAAAGGCAGCCGTTGACAACTCATTCAACGTACTCCGTACCCGTATTGACCGTTTCGGTGTGGTTCAGCCCAACATCCAGAGTCTGGAAGACAAGATGGGACGTATCATGGTGGAGCTTCCGGGTATCAAAGAGCCGGAACGTGTAAGAAAATTGTTACAAGGTTCCGCCAACCTGGAATTCTGGGAAACATACAATGCAAAAGACGTTGCTCCGTATTTACAATCAGCTGACGCCAAGTTGCGTGCAATTTTGGCAACTACAGAAGACGCTGAAGAAGTTACAGACAGCGTAGCAGCCAAAGCTCCTGCCGTAGCGCAAGCTACCAGTACAGCCGACAGCCTTGCCGCAGCACTGAAAGGTGAAAGCAAAGCACAAGCTGCCGATCTGGAGCAAATTAAGAAAGAACATCCGTTGCTGGCAGTTCTTCAGGTAAATCCCAGCGGCCAAGGCCCTGTTGTAGGTTATGCAAACTACAAGGATACAGCTGACATCAACAAATACCTCTCCATGCCGGAAGTTCAAGCTGAAATGCCGAAAGACCTGCGCTTGAAGTGGGGTGTTTCTCCTTATGAATACGACCCGAAAGCCCAAACTTTTGAATTGTATGCAATCAAGTCTACCGAACGTAGCGGACGCGCCCCGTTGGAAGGCGATGTAGTTGTAAACGCCAAAGACGAATACGACCACTATGGCAAACCTGCCGTAAGTATGTCCATGAATACGGATGGTGCACGACGTTGGGCGCAACTTACCAAACAAAATGTAGGTAAAGCTATCGCTATTGTATTGGACGGTTATGTGTACTCCGCACCGAACGTAAACCAGGAAATTACCGGCGGTAATTCACAAATCACCGGCCACTTCACTCCCGAACAGGCGAAAGACTTGGCGAACGTATTGAAATCAGGTAAGATGCCGGCTCCCGCCCACATCGTACAGGAAGACATCGTAGGCCCGTCTTTGGGACAAGCATCTATCAACGCCGGTATCATGTCATTCGTCGTGGCATTGATTCTGTTGATGGTTTACATGTGCATTATGTACGGTTTCATTCCGGGTATGGTCGCCAACGGCGCTCTGGTATTGAACATGTTCTTCACATTAGGTATCCTTTCATCTTTCCAAGCCGCACTGACAATGTCCGGTATTGCCGGTATGGTATTGACGCTCGGTATGGCTGTGGATGCCAACGTACTGATTTACGAACGTACCAAAGAAGAATTGCGTGCAGGTAAAGGGGTTAAAAAGGCGCTTGCCGACGGTTACTCCAACGCTTTCTCCGCAATCTTCGACTCCAACTTGACATCTATTATCACAGGTATCATCCTGTTTAACTTCGGTACCGGTCCTATCCGCGGTTTCGCCACCACATTGATTATCGGTATCTTGATTTCATTCTTTACCGCCGTGTTCATGACACGTTTGTTCTACGAACACTTCATGAGTAAAGACAAGTTACTGAACCTGACATTCTCCACAAGTATCTCTAAGAACTTGATGACCAATGTACACTTCGACTTCATGGGTAGAAACAAAATCTGGATGACACTGACAGGTGCGGCAATTGTAATCTGCATCGGTTTCCTCAGCATCCGTGGTTTGAGCCAGAGTATCGACTTCACCGGTGGACGTAACTTCAAGGTACAATTTGAGAATAAGGTAGAGCCCGAACAAGTGCGTGAACTCATCGCCAGCAAGTTTGGTGACGCTAACGTAAGCGTTATTGCTATCGGTGCGGACGGCAAGACTGTACGTATCAGTACCAACTACCGTATTGAAGAAGAAGGCAACAACATCGATTCTGAAATCGAAGCATACCTGTATGAAACGCTGAAGCCGTTGCTGACTCAGAATATCACGCTGGAAACATTCATCGACCGTGAGAACCATACGGGCGGTAGTATCATCAGTTCACAGAAAGTAGGTCCGAGTATTGCGGACGATATCAAGGTATCGGCCATCTGGTCTGTCGTACTGGCATTGATTGCTATCGGCCTGTACATCTTGCTTCGGTTCCGTAATATTGCCTACTCTATCGGTTCCGTATGCGCATTGGCTTGCGACACGATTATCATTTTGGGTGCATATTCCATGTTCTGGGGTATTCTTCCGTTCTCTCTGGAAATCGACCAGACATTTATCGGCGCTATCCTGACGGCTATCGGTTACTCAATCAATGATAAGGTGGTAATCTTCGACCGTGTACGCGAATTCTTCGGTCTGTATCCGAAACGCAACAAGAAAGTACTGTTCAACGACTCACTGAACACAACTTTGGCACGTACCATCAATACTTCATTGAGTACATTGATCGTATTGCTGTGTATCTTCATCCTCGGTGGTGACTCTATTCGCAGCTTCGCATTCGCAATGATTCTGGGTGTTGTATTCGGTACATTGTCTTCTCTGTTCGTTGCATCTCCTATCGCTTACATGCTGATGAAGAACAAAAAGGGAACAGAACAAGCCGTAGCGGCCGTTGAAGAAGTAAAATAATCCTGAACTTATTCAGATTAAACATAGAAAAGGGGCTAAGTCAATGACTTAGCCCCTTTTCTATATACAGGCTACGCACGCCTTACATTATTATTTATTCCACTGTTATAATTTCTATCGTCTGCGACTTTACTACATCCAGCGGCTTTGCCCGGTATTGTACCTTTGAGAAATCTATTGCATGCAAGTCTATACTCCGAATAACACTGTTGTACATCGTGCGGTAGTACAGTATTCTATGCGTCATATCCGTAGCAGCCGTCCACTGGGTAGCACTCGGTATATCGGTAGGAATCTCCCCCTCCGAAAATTGTGCTCCAATCGGAATATCGAAATTATTCAGAATATGAAAGCACTGCAAGATACTTTCGAAAGCAGTAGTACGTTGAGGAGCTGTAACCTGTAAGAAAGCGGCACGGACAAAACGTGACGGTGGTGTAAAATCTCCGGGTAATCCCAGAAATCCGCTTCCTCCACCCAAAGGAGCTAATTCTATATTGCCGAATAAATGCTCAGAAGCACCACCGGGAAATAGGTTGACGTAATTATTAAGATTTGTCAGATGCCATTCAAAGCCGGGAGAATTGGTAAGCACACCCAACTTATTTTCATAGAAGCGAGGCACTCCTCCTACTATCTCAAGCACCAGCTGTCGCCCCGAAGTATCCGCAAAACGCCAATGAACAGTAGAAGCCCGAGGGTCTATGTTCGTAATGCGCACTTCGTTTACTTTCGCTTTCACTTCATCCACAGTGCCGCACTCACCCAGTATAAAAGACACAAGCTGCAGGTCTGCAATACTTCTATTCTTTTCGGCAGAGTCATACTTTTGATATTCGCCGGAATTAGGGAAATAAAACAGTCCGGCTGAAAGTCCGGTTTCATTCAGCCCCTCGGCTATAAATTCCTTCTGTTCTACGGCAAAGCCGACATAACCGTGACGAGCCGTAAAGCGCATGCCGTTCATACCACCGTCGGGTGTATAGGACTGTTGAGTATATCCGCGCGGCACAACTACATACTGGCTATTCAAATTACTGCCCGCCCACTCTATGGTACGTGCCACAACCGTAGTTCCATCCTTACTCCTCAAAGTAATGCCCGTACAAGCATCCGCAGAAAGCGGAACCGCCAATACACCGACAAGCGCCAATAAAGTTATCGATAAAATAGTTTTTCTCATAATTTCTTTTTATGAAGAAACAATAAGGGCACGGAATATGTTCAATATCATCCCCTTAAGGAAAGTATGGAATGGAAGAAGAGTAACAAAGATAATCGGTAGTAAGAAAGATACTTTTAAAACAAAAAAGGAATATCGACCGTAACCGATATTCCTTTCGTAGCTCCGAGGGGAATCGAACCCCTATCTAAAGTTTAGGAAACTTCTATTCTATCCGTTGAACTACAGAGCCTTTTTGCATACATTCTGCATATAGCAATAGAATGCGGGCACAAAGATAATGTATTCTGCTGATTTTCCGAAAAAAGTTTTGTTAATCCGATTAACTTTACGAAATTTGTCCGTCAACAAAATAACAATGTAACTTTTCTAATATAATATATAGTAATTCGTAAGTTATGGCAAACGACATGATGGTCAAAGAACTGGAGCAGGTGGTAGTCCGCTTCTCCGGAGACTCCGGCGACGGTATGCAGCTCGCCGGCAACATCTTTTCAACAGTTTCGGCTACGGTAGGTAATGACATCAGCACATTCCCTGACTATCCGGCAGACATCCGTGCCCCGCAAGGCTCGCTGACAGGTGTATCCGGTTTTCAAGTACATATCGGTGCGAACAAAGTCTATACCCCCGGTGACAAATGCGATGTACTGGTAGCAATGAATGCCGCTGCATTGAAAACCCAATATAAGTTTGCCAAATCTACCGCATGTATCATTATCGATACGGATGCATTCCAAAAGTCGGATTTGGAAAAAGCGGCTTTCAAGACAGATGATCCCATCGAGGAAATGGGCATCAAACAGGATGTCATTGCCGCTCCTATCTCCAAAATGGTGAAAGACTGCCTTGCCGACACAGGTATGGACAACAAATCCATGCTGAAGTGCCGTAATATGTTTGCAGTGGGACTGGTATGCTGGCTCTTCAACCGCGACCTGACAATAGCCGAAGACTTCATCCGTGAGAAATTCGCCAAGAAGCCCGAAATTGCGGAAGCCAATATCAAGGTTATCCGCGCCGGATACGACTACGGACATAATACCCACGCATCCGTTGCCCACACTTACAAGATAGAAAGTAAGGTAAAGACCCCCGGACGCTATATGGACATTACGGGTAACAAAGCCACAGCCTACGGTTTCATCGCCGCTGCCGAGAAGGCCGGCTTGAAGCTGTATTTGGGTTCTTACCCCATCACTCCCGCCACCGATGTGCTGCACGAACTCTCCAAACACAAGTCACTCGGTGTTATGACCGTACAGTGCGAAGACGAGATTTCCGGTTGCGCCTCTGCTGTCGGAGCATCCTTTGCCGGAGCATTGGCGGTTACTTCCACTTCCGGACCGGGTATCTGTCTGAAATCGGAAGCCATGAACTTGGCTGTTATCATGGAGTTACCGTTGGTAGTACTCGACGTACAGCGTGGCGGTCCTGCAACAGGCCTGCCCACCAAGTCCGAACAAACCGACCTGCTGCAAGTACTCTTCGGACGCAACGGCGAAAGCCCCATGCCTGTACTTGCCGCCACCTCACCGACAGATTGCTTTGAATGTGCCTATATGGCATCCAAAATAGCTTTGGAGCACATGACTCCCGTCGTATTACTTACAGACGCTTTCGTTGCCAACGGATCGGCGGCATGGAAACTGCCCAAACTTGCCGACTACCCCGTTATCGTTCCACCTTATGTACGTTCCGAAATGCAGGGCTCATGGACACCCTACCAACGTGACGAAAAGACCGGCAGCCGCTATTGGGCTATCCCCGGAACAGAGGGTTTCACTCATATCCTCGGCGGACTGGAAAAGGACAATAAGACAGGCGCCATCTCCACCGACCCGGAAAACCACGACTTGATGACGCGCCTGCGTGCCGAGAAGATTGCCAAAATCGAAATACCCGACGTAGAAATAGAAGGCGATAAGAACGATGCCGACCTGCTGATTGTCGGTTTCGGCGGTACTTACGGCCACTTGCACGCTGCGATGGACGAACTTCGTGCAACCGGTAAGAAGGTAGCTCTCGCTCACTTCAAGTTCATCAACCCCCTGCCCAAGAATACGGCGGAGGTGATGAAACGTTACAAGAAAGTAGTGGTGGCAGAACAGAACATGGGACAGTTTGCCGGATACCTGCGTATGAAAGTAGACGGATTCGTTCCCTATCAGTTCAACCAAGTGAAAGGCCAGCCCTTCTTGGTAAACGAGTTAGTACAAGCATTTGAGGAGATTATCAAAAACTAAAAACGAAAAGAACTATGTGCGAATATACAGCAAAAGACTTCAAGAAAGGGCAACCCCGCTGGTGTCCGGGTTGCGGTGACCACTTTTTCCTCGCATCTCTGCATAAGGCTATGGCCGAAATCGGCGTACCGCCTCATCAGACAGCGGTAATTTCAGGTATCGGTTGCTCCAGCCGTCTGCCCCACTATATGAATACGTATGGTATGAACACCATCCACGGGCGCGCCGCAGCCATCGCCACCGGTTGTAAGGTAACCAATCCGGAACTCGCCGTATGGCAAGTGAGCGGAGACGGTGACGGACTTGCCATCGGTGGTAACCACTTCATCCATGCCAACCGTCGTAACATCAACCTGAACATGATTCTGCTGAACAACCGCATCTACGGTTTGACGAAAGGGCAATACTCCCCAACGTCTCCCCGCGGCTTCGTCAGCAAGTCATCCCCTTACGGTACGGTAGAAGACCCGTTCCAACCGGCAGAACTCTGCTTCGGTGCACGCGGTCACTTCTTTGCACGTGCCGTAGCCACGGATGCAGCCGGAACAATAGAGGTTCTGAAAGCCGCCTACAACCATAAAGGCACAAGTGTCTGCGAAATTCTCCAAAACTGTGTTATCTTCAATAACGGTACGCACGACTCAGTTGCCAAGAAAGAAGACCGTGCCAAGAACGCCATCTATCTGGAACACGGCAAGCCCATGCTCTTCGGCGAGAACAACGAATACGGACTGATGCAGGAAGGTTTCGGACTGAAAGTGGTGAAACTCGGTGAAAACGGTATTACGGAAAAGGACATCCTTATTCACGACGCTCATTGCGAGGACAACACCCTGCAACTGAAACTCGCCCTGATGGAAGGTCCCGACTTCCCGATCGCCCTCGGTGTAATCCGCGATGTGGAAGCCCCGACTTATGACGATGCCGTACATGCGCAAATCGAAGAAGTATCCGCCAAGAAGAAATACCACAACTTCGAAGAGCTGCTTATGACAAATGATACCTGGGAAGTGAAATAACCTTTCACCGAACAAAAAATCTGTTTAGACTTACTCCCCTTCACCCGCCACATCCCTTTATTCAAGAAGGATAGCGGGTGAAGGGGATTTTTTTCGCTCTATTTGAATTTAAAGACCCGGCAATATCACCGTTCTAAAGGCACAGACTGAATATCGATATACTTCATTTCAAATGTAGCGAGCAAGCACCGCAACTGTGGAATTGCAACACACCACTGTGGATTTTTTCCACAACATTCCACACCACGCACACATATATTACAAGTATTTATAAAAAATAAAGAACTGAATATCATATATATAAACTATCATCCGCATCCTACCTACCGTTTTTGGCATACTGATTGCCCCATAATATCTGCAAAAATTCCAACGGATTTAATTATACAAGGCAATAATCATTGTAGAAATATGAAGTTTATTAAGAAAGAATGGGGCGAGGCTTCTTATAGGAAGTTGCATCTTCAAAAGGGATTAGGTATTATGGGTATGGTATTGGCGTTCCTTTTCGCAGAAAATATCTATGCGCAAGACTCCCAGACAATTAAAGGTATGGTAAGAGATGTGACAGGCGAACCGCTTATCGGAGCCAGCGTCATAGAAAAAGGCACTAACAACGGTGTTATTACAGATGTGGACGGAAACTTCACCTTGAAAGTTCCCGCCGATGCAACACTCTCCATTGCCTATATGGGCTATGCCACCCGTGAAATCAAATTGGCAAAACGCAAGAAACAAGGCGATTTACGAGTGACACTGAGAGAGGACTCGCAACAACTGAAAGAAGTGGTCGTTACAGCTATGGGTATCAAAAAAGATACCAAACGGTTGGGCTACGCCGTCAGCACTATCGAATCGGACGAAATAGTAAAGGCGGGAGCGACCAATTTTGCATCTGCCATGTACGGCAAAGCGCCGGGCATCCGCATCACGCAGACACAGGGCGGTTCGGCCGGCGCGGTATCTATCAACGTACGCGGACTGACCTCCATCACAGGAAACAACCAACCGCTTATTATTCTGGACGGCGTGCCCATCCGTAACGGCGGAACAGGTAAAAGCACCGACTTTGCCGAGTTCGGCAACGACGGACAGATACGCTCCAACGGTCTGGTGGATATCAATCCGGAAGATATTGAAAGTATAAGCGTGCTGAAAGGCGCTTCGGCTACGGCGCTTTATGGTTCGGAAGCCGCAAACGGCGCAGTGGTTATCACCAGCAAGCGTGCTAAAAGCGGCAAACTGACGGTGGATTTCACAGCGCAAGTAACCGCCAACTTGCCCGCCTATCTGCCAAAAGTACAGACACTGTACGGCCCGGGACGCTACAACACCGACTATAGCGATTACGAAAAACAGACAGGAGGTTTCTACCAACGCACCATGAACGGTGAAAATTACAAAAGCTTATATAACACCACCATGTCCTTCGGCCCGAAATACGACGGAAGCGACGTACTGTACTGGGACGGCAAGGTTCGTCCTTACCTGCCGGCTACGGACAATCCGTGGAAAGAGTTGTTCCGCACAGGATGGAACCAGACGTACAACCTCGCCATTTCACAAGGAACGGAAACAAGCAGCAACCGTTTCTCCTATACCTTTATGGACGAAATACCGAATTCGCTGACAGGCAGCTTCACGAAGCACAACTTCAAACTGACGGGATCCTACAAACTGGCCAAGCCCTTGACACTGGAATACTCGCTGAACTACATCATACAGGATGTGAAAGACCGCCCTCAAACCTCTTTGAACCTGTACGGCAGCTTCGGCAATATGTTCTCGTCTTTCATGGATATTCCTTATCTGAAGCAGAGTTATGTCACCAGCCTGGGCTATCGCAACACATATGCCATAGGCGGTGACGCCACACTCACTCCGGATGAGTCATGGGCATACGACCCCGGATATCTGAGCGGCGTATCGAATATGCTTTGGAATATGTATCATCACCACAGCGAGGAAACGGAAAACCGTCTCATCGGTATGATACGTCCCACCTGGCAGATAACCAATTGGTTGAGCCTTCGCGCACAACTCTCTACGGACATAACGGATACCAAGCAGACCTTGGAATATGAAACGGAGCGTCCCAACTCTTTATACGACCCCAGCGGCAGTTTCCAAAATATCAACCGCCGCTACGACATCGTGTACGGTGATGTAATGCTGAACTTCAACTACAACATCCGCCGCTTCGACATCGCCGCCACATTGGGTTGGACGGGGCGTTACGAAAACATGAACAACATGCGTGTTTCCACCAACGGCGGTCTGGTTACGGAAAACTGGTTCGACCTTAATGCCAGCCGCTACACCGCCAGCAGCACATTGCAGCGCATGGAACTGTTGAAAACAGGATATATGGGTACGCTGAGCCTGGGTTGGGACAACTACCTGTTCCTCGAACTGACGGGACGGCAGGAACGTTCGTCCACCCTGAAAGACCAAAGCTTCTTCTATCCATCCGCCAACCTCAGCTTCCTGTTCTCAAACGCTTTCCGCATGCCGGCATGGTGGAATCACGGTAAACTCCGTCTCTCATACGGTATCGTAGGTAATGCGCCGGAGACGTATGCCGCCAACATTATCTACGAGCAAGGTTCGGACAATGGCTTCACATGGAACTATGTGCCTTCTTCATGGGGTAACGCCAACATCCGCCCCGAAAAAAAATATGAGTACGAAATAGGACTCGAAAGTAAGTTCTTCAACAACCGTCTGGGTTTCGACGTATCGTACTACAACAACCGTGTGAAAGACCAGATACTTTCCACTCCCCAACCGTCTTCTTCGGGCGTGAAGTACGTACTGATGAATGTGGGAGAAGTAGCCAATGAGGGCTGGGACATCTCCGTTAGCGCCACTCCGATACTGACCAAAGATTTCCGCTGGGACCTGACAGCCAACTACGGTATCTATCGCAATAAGGTCGTAAAACTCGCCGAAGGCGTGCCGTACCTCGAAATATCCAATATAGGCGGTGGCGGAGCCAAGATACAGGCCGTAGAGGGACGTCCGATGGGCGACATCTACGTGCAAGTGCCGCAGGTGAACGAGAACGGCGATTATCTGGTATCGGACAAAGGCCTTTACCTGAACCAGACAGACCTGCAAAGAGTGGGTAACATCAATCCCGACGGTGTAGGCGGCTTGTTCAGTTCATTCTCCTACAAAAACATATTCCTGGATTTCAGCATCGACTTCCGCATAGGCGGCGATGTCATCAACGAGATGTACCAGTATTCCACTGCATCGGGTCTGACACCGGAATCGCTGCAATACCGCGATACGGAACATGGCGGTTTATCTTACTACTATCCGGGTAACAACAATGCCAGCGGCGTACCTGTACAGGTAGACCCTTCATTGGGTGCAGGCCCTAACGGAGAGGTTATTTACCACGACGGTGTTATTCTGCCGGGCGTAGTGGCTTCTACCGGCGAGAAGAACACCCGCATCATCCCTGCCGGATACTACTACAACCAGACATACAACTGGGGTACTCAACCCGAGCAATATACGTACCGTCACTCGGTATTCGACAATACATACGTAAAGCTGCGCGAATTGACCATCGGCTACCAATTCCCGGAGAAACTGATCTCCAAACTGGGCATGACACGACTGAGTGTCTCGGTATTCGGCCGTAACCTGTTCTACTTCTACAAAGCGCTGAAGAATTACGATGCAGAATCTTCCGTAGGGACATCCTGGGCAAGCCAGGCGGTAGTGGGCGGTTCCACTACGGCAACACGTAATTTCGGTATCTCGTTACGGGCAAGTTTTTAGGAAATAGAGAAATGAATATTAAGAATTGAGAGTTAATGACAATGGGTATGAAAAGAATAAATATAGGAGCGTTCATTCTATCGGGAGCTATGCTGCTGGCTACTTCCGGTTGTACGGATGCTGACTTCGACAGCAAATATGAAGATCCTTCCAAGGTCAATCAAGTCACTATCAGCAATCTGATGGTGGGAGTTTTCCAGAAAGTGAAAGATTATGATGTCTATGAGTACGGACGGTTCTTCGGTTTCGACTCGCAGTTTGTAGGCAAGTATGCGCAGACATTCGGTTACAGTAACTCCGGCGGCATGTACAGTCCCGGATATACCCCCGCCATAGACGGGCAATGGGATAATCTGTACTCGGCACTGATGCAATACCGCAAGATGGAATCGCTGTACAATGAAGAGAACGACAACCAGAAAGCACAGGACGAAGCCTTTATGCTGGCGGCCAAAGTGCAACTGTATGACTTTTTTGCCGCAACGGTGGATATTTTCGGAGATATGCCTTTCTCCAAAGCGTGCACCCTGCCGCTGACTAATGATGTAAACGGCTCTTACGCTCCTTATGACAAAGCGGAAGATATTTATAAAACGATACTTGACGAGCTGAAAGAAATAGCCCCGCGTTTCCGTTCGGTAACTACACCGAAGAATTTCAGTACTCAGGACTTCATCAACCTGGGAGATATGAAGAAATGGGAACGCTATGCAAACTCCCTGCGCCTGCGCCTTGCCATGCGCGTAGCGGCACAGGGGGCTTTGCAGGCGGAAGGACGCGCAGCCATCAAAGAGATATTGGAGAATCCCGCCGACTATCCGTTGGTAGAAGAACAGGAAAACAATATCTTCATCATCAACCAAAAGTCCGGACAACTGAACTTCACCGCCGGCAGCGGATTGGGTGACTGGGTTACAAACCGCCTTGCTTCAGGCGCCATCATAGACCGCATGCTCGGTCACGGCAACTATGACATGACCGGCAGTGATCCGCTAAGCGGCGTTTACATCAAAGGCGAAGACGACCCCCGCATCCTGCTGAACTACAACCCCGTCACCATCACCAACCGCGAAACCGGAGAAGTGGACGAGCACCGCTATCTCGGCACAGACCTCACTGTGGCAGACGAACTGACGGAGTATTACAATTCTCAAGCGCAGGATGAAGTGAATACCGCCAACAAAGGCTTCTCACAGATTACCCAAAGGGGATTTTTCTGGGAAAACGATAAATTCGATATGCTGATAATGGCCTCACCCGAAATACACTTTCTGAAAGCGGAAGCTTATGCCATGGGGTATGGCGTGGCACAGGATATGGCAAAAGCGGAAGAAGAATTCAAGATGGCCGTCAGCCAATCCATCGCACTGTATTACTATTACGACTCAATAGGTTCCGGAGAAAATTGCCGCCGTTACGACGCTCCTACCGATGAAGAGATTGCGGACTTTGCCGACGCCAAATGGAACGACACGGCGTATACGGACAAATTAGACGCCATCATAACGCAGAAATGGCTGCACTTCGGTTTCCTTGTCAGCCGCGAAGCGTGGAGCGATATTCGCCGTACAGGCTATCCTTCAGGGCTGGTATTCCCGGAAGTTTCGGGTACTATCCCCAATGTGCCGAACCGCTGGAGATACCCAAGTACGGAAGTGAATTATAATCCGTACTATAAAGATATAGCGGCCAAGGATACCTATACGGAGAAACTGTTCTGGGCTAAATAAGGCGATACGGATTACAGCTTATCTCCGAAAGCCAGGTCTCCGGCATCACCCAATCCCGGAACGATATAAGAGTGTTCGTTCATATCCGGATCGATAGCGCCGCACCACAAAGAAACTTCATCCCCCGGGAATAGTCTTTGCAAATGGTCTACCCCCTGTTGGCTGGCAATCACACAGGCAATCTGCAATTTAGCAGGTGTGCCTTTGGTAAGGAAAGCCTTCCATGCAAGCTCCATGCTTTCTCCCGTAGCAAGCATCGGGTCAACCAGTAACAGCGTCTTGCCGGAAAGGTCGGGAGTGGCGATATACTCGATATGCACATCCACCGTACGGCACTCCTTATCCTTATAATAGCGGTAGGCCGAAACGAAAGCATTGCCCGCGCGGTCGAACACGTTCAAGAAGCCGGTATGCAAAGGAAGCCCCGCACGGAAGACGGTGGCAATCACCACATCATCATCGAAAGTGCTGACAGGAGCTATCCCCAGCGGCGTTTGCACTTGCTTTTCGGAGTAGGTAAGTTCCTTACTCATTTCATACGCCATGATTTCACCGATGCGTTCGATGTTCCGGCGGAAACGCATGCGGTCGGACTGCACTTGCACGTCGCGTATTTCCGCCACGTATTGATTCAAGACCGAGTTAGTCTCGGCAAAGTTGATAACTTTCATTAGTGTATTATCAGATTAATATGTATTGGTTATTCCGTATATTGATAGAATATAAATGCAAAGTAAACGATTTCCACTCAATTTGCAACATTCAGTTTGCAGATATTGTTACGGTTTTATAAAAGATTTCCTATTACAGAAAAATTTCTCTAATTGGATGTTTCTTTTAAAATAAAGTATTACTTTTGTAGTCGCAAAAACAAGGGTCTTACTGAAAAGTGCGGTTTTTCATAGATTCGCCCCCTTGCAATAAGGCTAAAAAGTACGAAAAGAGATTATAAACCAAATACCAATTTTAAAAATCTTAAAAGAAATGGCAAATTTAGATTTAAGCAAGTACGGTATCAAAGACGTGAAGGAAATCATCCACAACCCGTCTTATGATGTATTGTTCGCTGAAGAGACCAAACCGGGTCTGGAAGGCTTCGAAAAAGGTCAAGTAACTGAACTGGGTGCTGTGAACGTAATGACCGGTATCTATACCGGACGTTCTCCTAAAGATAAATTCTTTGTAATGAACGAAGCCAGCAAGGATTCTGTATGGTGGACTTCCGAAGAATACAAAAACGACAACAAGCCTTGCTCCGAAGAAGCATGGGCCGACCTGAAAGCTAAAGCTGTTAAGCAGTTGAGCGGCAAACGTCTGTTCGTTGTCGATACTTTCTGTGGTGCTAACGAAGCTACCCGCATGAAAGTACGTTTCATCATGGAAGTAGCTTGGCAGGCTCACTTCGTAACTAACATGTTCATCCGCCCGACTGCTGAAGAACTGGCTAACTACGGAGAACCCGATTTCGTATCATTCAACGCTTCTAAGGCAAAAGTTGACAACTACAAGGAACTGGGTCTGAACTCTGAAACAGCTACTGTATTCAACTTGAAGACTAACGAACAAGTTATCCTGAATACTTGGTACGGCGGTGAAATGAAGAAAGGTATGTTCTCTATCATGAACTACAAGAACCCGCTTCGCGGCATCGCTTCCATGCACTGCTCCGCTAACACCAACATGGAAGGTACCGATTCTGCTATCTTCTTCGGTCTGTCAGGTACAGGTAAGACTACTTTGTCTACCGACCCGAAACGTCTGTTGATTGGTGACGACGAACACGGATGGGATGACGAAGGTGTATTCAACTACGAAGGCGGTTGCTACGCTAAGGTTATCAACCTTGACAAAGAAAGCGAACCCGATATCTACAACGCTATCAAACGTGACGCTCTGTTGGAGAACGTAACTGTTGACGCTAACGGCAAGATTGACTTCGCTGATAAGAGCACAACCGAGAACACTCGTGTTTCTTATCCTATCTATCATATCAACAACATCGTGAAGCCGGTATCCAAAGGTCCTCACGCTCATCAGGTAATCTTCCTGTCAGCTGACGCCTTCGGTGTATTGCCTCCGGTATCTATCCTGAACCCGGAACAGGCTCAGTACTACTTCCTCTCCGGTTTCACTGCTAAGTTGGCCGGTACGGAACGCGGTATCACTGAACCGACTCCGACATTCTCTGCTTGCTTCGGTGCCGCTTTCTTGAGCTTGCATCCTACTAAATACGCAGAAGAGCTGGTTAAGAAGATGAATAAGGTAGGCGCTAAGGCTTACTTGGTTAACACCGGTTGGAACGGTAGCGGCAAGCGTATCTCCATCAAAGATACTCGCGGTATCATCGACGCTATCCTCGACGGTTCTATCGACAAGGCTCCGACAAAGGTTATTCCTTACTTCGACTTCGTTGTTCCGACAGAATTGCCGGGTGTTGATCCGAAGATTCTCGATCCTCGCGACACTTATGAATGTGCTTGCAAGTGGGAAGAAAAAGCAAAAGACTTGGCCGGACGTTTCATCAAGAACTTCGCTAAGTTCACTGGTAACGAAGCCGGTAAAGCTTTGGTTGCTGCTGGTCCGAAACTCTAATAGAACAGGATTACATATTTTTAAGGCGGCTTCCGTTTTCGGGAGCCGCTTTTTTGTTAGATTTGCGAAGAAGCGAATTACTAATATAGCACAGAATATGAAGAGTTTAAAGTTAATGCTGTTAGGCGCAGGCCTATTGATGCTGTCCGGTTGCGGGCCGCAGGTACAAAGAGAGAGTGAAAGCACGGCTACGGAGAAAAGCGATTCGGAAGCGGTAATCGAAACGATTATGTCGCGCCGCAGCATCCGTAAGTACAAACCGGAAGCGGTGAACCGGGATACGATGAAAGTTATTTTGGATTGCGGCATCAACGCCCCCAACGGGCAGAACAAACAGTCTTGGGCGGTGCGCGTGGTGGACAACCCTGAATTCCTGAACGGAGTTAGCGAAATCTTCAAACAGAAGAACCCGAAAGCGGCTGAAGACCCCGACTTCAAGAATATGTTCCGCAATGCGCCTACGGTGGTATTCATCGGAAACGACACTTCGTACGACTGCTCACAAATAGACTGCGGCCTGCTGGGTGAAAACATGGTATTGGCTGCCTGGTCTATGGGAATAGGTTCCTGCTGTCTGGCAAGCCCCACGCGCTTTATGGCCGATACGCCCGAAGCCGCCGAGTACCTTAAAAGGCTGGAGCTTCCCGAAGGTTACAAATTGCTTTATTGCATCGCTTTCGGCTATCCGGACGAAGCGCCCGCCGCCAAGCCGAGAGATGCGGCTAAAGTGAAATACATAGACTGACCGTACGATAAAAGAGGAAGCTCGTAGGATAACGGATTATCCTATGACGAAAAAAGGAGCGCTCCACCTTGCAGTGAAGCGCTCCTTTCTATATACAACAACTAAAATAATCAGTTCTTATTCGCACGTTTACGCTCTGTCTCGTCCAGGATAACCTTACGCATACGCATAGACTTGGGAGTAACTTCCACGTACTCGTCTTCCTTGATGTATTCCAACGCTTCTTCCAAAGAGAACTGTACCGGCGGAATCAGACGCGCCTTTTCGTCAGAACCCGAAGCACGCATATTGGTCAGCTTCTTGGATTTGGTTACGTTCACCACAAGGTCGTTGTCGTGAGAGTGCTCGCCTACAACCTGTCCGGCATACACTTCTTCCTGCGGGAAAATAAAGAACTTACCCCGGTCCTGTAACTTGTCGATGGCATAAGCGAAAGCGGTACCCGACTCCATGGCGATGATAGAACCATTGGTACGGCGTTCGATTTCACCCTTGTAAGGCTGGTATTCTCTAAAGCGGTGCGCCATGATGGCCTCGCCTGCGGAAGCTGTCAACACATTGGTACGCAGACCGATGATACCGCGTGACGGCATATTGAACTCGAGATTCACACGTTCACCGGCGCTTTCCATTTTCACCATCTCACCCTTACGGCGGGTTACCATATCGATAATCTTGCTGGCATATTCTTCGGGAACGTTGACTGTGAGTTCCTCGATAGGCTCATTCTTCACGCCGTCTATTTCCTTGAAGATTACCTGCGGCTGTCCTACCTGCAATTCGTATCCCTCGCGACGCATCGTCTCAATCAATACGGAGAGGTGAAGCACGCCACGGCCGGAAACCACCCATTTTCCATCTTCCTCGCTCTTGCGCACACGGAGCGCAAGGTTCTTATCCAATTCCTTCATCAGGCGGTCGTGGATATGGCGGGAAGTAACGAACTTGCCTTCCTTACCGAAGAACGGAGAGTCGTTGATAGTGAACAACATGCTCATGGTCGGCTCGTCAATGGCGATAGGCGGCAATGCTTCGGGATTTTCGTAATCACAAATCGTATCTCCGATTTCAAATCCTTCGATACCTACCAATGCGCAGATGTCGCCGGAAGAAACTTCCGCAACTTTCACACGGCCCATACCTTCAAAAGTATGCAGTTCTTTAATCTTCGATTTGACGATTGAACCGTCACGCTTAGCCAAAGACACATTCATGCCTTCTCTTAAAGTACCGCGATGTACACGGCCTACGGCGATACGGCCGGTATAAGAAGAGTAATCCAATGAAGTAACGAGCATTTGCGGCGTACCTTCCAACTGCGTAGGAGCCGGGATGTTTTCCAGAATGCAGTCCAGCAACGGATAGATATTGTCCGTCGGTTGTTGCCAGTCTGTGCTCATCCAGTTGTTTTTTGCGGAGCCGTAGATAACGGGGAAATCCAGTTGGTCTTCCGTAGCTTCCAGACTGAACATCAAATCGAATACCATCTCATAAACTTCTTCGGGACGGCAGTTGGGTTTGTCCACCTTGTTGACAACGACGATAGGCTTCAAACCTATCTGCAAAGCTTTCTGCAGTACAAAACGGGTCTGCGGCATCGGACCTTCAAAAGCGTCCACCAGCAAGATACATCCGTCGGCCATATTCAATACACGTTCCACCTCGCCACCGAAGTCGCTGTGTCCCGGAGTATCGATAATATTAATCTTCGTGTCTTTATAGCTGATGGAAACGTTCTTTGAAAGGATTGTTATCCCTCGCTCACGTTCCAAATCATTGTTATCCAACATTAATTCACCTGTGCTCTGGTTACTGCGGAAGAGATTTCCTGCCAGAAGCATCTTATCGACAAGCGTCGTTTTCCCATGGTCGACATGGGCAATAATTGCAATGTTTCTAATATTTTGCATATAATACCTATTATTTGCGTGCAAAGGTACGAATTTTACAGTACATACATCACAGGGAAAAGATTTTTTTGCTGGAAATCATTGCAATATAAAAGATAATCCCTATCTTTGCGCCCTCGAAAGAGAAAAGAATTATCAACTTTTTAATTAAACACTATGTATTTAGACGCTGCTAAAAAGCAAGAAATCTTCGGCAAATACGGAAAGTCTAACTCTGATACGGGATCAGCTGAATCTCAGATAGCATTGTTTTCATACCGTATTGCTCGTCTGACTGAGCACATGAAGCTCAACAGAAAAGATTATAGTACAGAAAGAGCCTTGACAATGTTGGTAGGTAAGCGCCGTGCGCTGTTGAACTACCTGAAAGACCGCGACATCAACAGATATCGTGCTATTGTTCAGGAACTCGGCTTGCGTAAGTAATTTACTTGCGGTAAACTTATTAAAGCGGTGGTACTTTCATTGGAGAGTACCACCGCTTTACTTTCATATCATATCCTTGTTCCCCGCTCCCCCATAAACAGGAGAGCGCAGGAGAATGTTACAGTTGTATCTTATAAAGTACGTGCTCTTTCAGCAGATGCCCGTCGGGTACGGCAGGATGCAGAAAATTCTTTTCAAATTCCATTCCTATCTTCCGCATCACCCTTTGCGAACGCTTATTGGGCAACGAAGTGAAAGCCCGAACCGTAGAAAACGGAAGGTTCTCTTCAGCATAAGCCAGACATGCCTTCGCCGCTTCAGTGGCATAGCCCTGTCCCCAATATTCCCGCCCCAGTCGCCACAGTATCTCAATGCCCGGAGCGAAATCCACATCAAACGCAAAGTTATGGAAGCCCGTAAAACCGACAAAAGCCCCATCCGACTTCCGCTCGAGGGCATATCCCCCATACCCGCACCGGAGGAACTCATTTCTGACAGTATCAAAAAGGCTGCGGGACTCTTCCTCTGACAAAGGATGCAGAAAGAATTCCATGACAGACGGATTCCTGTTCATCTCCGCAAAAGGAACGAAGTCTTCTTCTTTCCAATCGCGCAATAGCAAACGGGGAGTTTCAATATATACCATACTTAATAATCTTTATTCTCGCACAAAAATATTGAATCTGTTTTACTTCTCAAAAACATTATCTTTATCTTTGTCGATATCGAAAACCGGGCAACGATGAAAACAGCTAAACTTATCCTATTATGTTTGTCGGGGATGCTTGCCATGCAACCCGCAACAGCACAGAGCCGGAGCGAAAAGAAAGCGCAAACCGAACGCAGCGTCAGGGAAGCGCTAAACGCCGGTCAGTACAAAATCAAGGTAGACTATATGCAACCCATGAGAGGTCGCAGCCGGGCCCTGACATCCGACTACTCCATAGAAATCAGGAATGACTCCGTCTTTTCCTACCTGCCCTATTTCGGAGTAGCCTACAATGTACCTTACGGCGGTGGGAAAGGACTGATTTTTAACGCCCCGCTTACCGAATACAAAAAAGAAAGCCTCAAAAAAGGAAAGACCCGGATCGACTTCAAGACCGGCAATGAAGAGGATAAGTATGAGTACAGCCTGACTATCTATTCCGACGGTTCCGCCAACATACATATCCAACCGATGAACAAACAAGCCATCTCATACTCCGGAGAGCTGGATGTAAAAGAGTAAGAAACCCCAATCAAGGCTCCTGCAATCATAAAATACACGCCTTCAAATATCATTTCTTCTTTGAGAAAGATTGATTTGTTTTAAATTTTGTTTATTTTTGCGCCCGGTCAATATTATATAAATCTGAAATTCAGACGGGAAGTGCTTTCACTGACATAAGGAGAACAACAGTTCCAACACTTCCCCTTTTATAAATCGCTATTAGGGAACTGGAGCAAAAAACAAACGGCCTGTGCTATTCAATTCTTTTGAGTTTCTAATATTCCTGCCAATAGTATTCCTGCTCTATTGGTTTGTTTTCAAGCCGCTGCGTTGGCAAAACCTCTTTATAGTGGCGGTAAGCTACATCTTCTACGGCTGGTGGGACTGGCGTTTCCTCATTCTGATTGCGTTTACCACGCTCTGCAGTTTTGCCAGCGGCATAGTTTTGGAGAGACTGGAAGGGCAGCGAACCAAACAAAAATGGGTCAGCGCAGCGAATATCACCCTCAACCTGCTAATTCTCTGCATCTTCAAGTACTTCAACTTCTTCGGAGAGAACCTGGCCGAACTGTTCCAACTCTTCGGCGTAGGAGCGGACTGGGTGACGATAGATATATTGCTGCCGGTGGGCATCAGCTTTTACACCTTCCAAGCGCTCAGCTATACCATCGATGTGTACCAACATAAAATAAAGCCCACGCACGACATAGTCGCTTTCTTCGCTTTCATCAGTTTCTTCCCGCAGCTCGTAGCCGGCCCTATCGAACGGGCTACCAATCTTCTGCCGCAGTTCCTTGTACCGCGCGGCTTCAGTTACGACAAGGCGGTAGACGGCATGAGACAGATTTTATGGGGACTGTTCAAGAAAATGGTAGTGGCCGATAACTGCGCCGCCGCCGTCAATCTGATCTTCGATGAATATCAGACGCTCGGCGGGACGCATCTGTTTTTGGGAGCGCTCTTCTTCACATTCCAGATATACGGCGATTTCTCCGGTTATTCGGACATTGCCATCGGTACGGCACGCCTGTTCGGCGTCAACCTGATGCGCAACTTCAACTTCCCCTACTTCTCAAGGGATATAGCCGAGTTCTGGCGGCGCTGGCACATATCGCTCACAACCTGGTTCCGCGATTATATTTACATTCCTCTGGGCGGAAGCCGATGCGGCAAATGGAAAGCGATGCGCAACACACTGATTATATTCCTGGTCAGCGGCTTTTGGCACGGAGCCAACTGGACTTTCATCTGCTGGGGAGCTTTTCACGCTTTGCTGTTCCTGCCTTTGTTCATCATGGGCAAGAATCGCAAGAACAAAGACGTGGTAGCCCAAGGCCGCCTGTTTCCTGATATAAAAGAGGTATGCCAAATGTTTATCACCTTCCTGCTGGTTGTTATCGGATGGATTATCTTCCGCGCGGAGAACATTCACCAGGCATGGGATTATATAATGTGCATGGTGACCCGGTTTGATTTCGTACTTCCCGCGCATGGCAAAGACCCGCTTATCTATATCGCGATATTATTGGTGGTAGAGTGGCTCCAACGCGAGAAACAGTTCGGCCTGCAAATAGAGGAAAAAGGCATTTTCCGTTATCAGGCAGTCCGTTGGACGCTCTACTATGTTCTGTTTATAACGACTCTCCTGCTGGCCGGTCAGCAGGAAGAGTTCATTTATTTCCAATTCTGAGGATATGAAGAAATTCCTAACATACATCTGCCTGTTCTCGTCACTCCTGCTCGTATTGGGTATCGGCTTCGAGGTTATGCTCCGCCGTATTCCCAACTCTTATAAGTTCAAGCAGGAAATCATAGAGAAGAACAGTGATAAAGTCAAGAACCTGATTATAGGCAGCTCGGTAACCAATTGCAGCATCAACCCGGCATACCTTGCCGACAGTACATACAACATTTCACTCTCCGGACAATGGTTGCGCTACAATCGGATATTGCTGGAGAGATACATCGGACAACTGCCCCATCTGCAAAACGTCATCTGGGGAATATCCTATCAGACGCTGTGGATTGACGACTGCATCAGCCAGGACAAGATAAGCATAGCCAACCATAAAATCTATATGGGTATCGAGACAGACAAAGACCCGCTTTACAACATCGAGTTGATTGCCACAGGCTCCATCTCCTTCAGAAAATGGTCGAAGTACTACCTTCTCCATAAAAAAACCATGGCATGCGATTCTTTGGGCTTAGACCACGGATTCGATTCGACCGAGAGAAGCCATGCCTGGCTGCAAGACATTCCCCGATTGATAAAAGGGCACTCCGCGTCCCAAGAGCCTGCGGCGGAGCAGACATTCAGAGATAATATCCGGCGGCTGAATGACGTCGCCGGATTGTGCCGGAGCAAAGGCATCAATCTGTACCTCGTCATTCCGCCGGTACACAAGCTATATTACGAGCTCACCTATCCGGCGCAAGTCGCGCAAATGCATACCGCATTGGAGGAGATAGCCGCCAAATGGGACAACGTCCGCCTATACAGTTATTTCAACGACAACCGCTTCGGCGACGACGATTTCCACAGCGGCAACCACCTGTCCGCCGATATCGGCGCCATAAAGTTTACGCAGATACTGCAACATGACATTTGGAACAACGATAGCGTACAAACGAAATATCCCGTACACTCGCAAAGACCATAAACAAACTTTTCGTCACAGAATGTTGCACCAAGTAAAAGAATATCTTATTTTTGCAGCTTACAGCTATTAATCATAACCTTTTAGACTGAAAATACTATCAAATTATGGATACAAGTAAGATTGTAGGAGAAAAGATTAAGTCACTCCGCGAAAGCCAGTCCATCAGTATGGAAGAGTTGGCGCAACGTTCGGGGCTCGCCATCGAACAAATCGAACGCATTGAAAACAATATCGACCTGCCTTCATTGGCGCCGCTTATCAAAATAGCCCGTGTACTGGGCGTACGCCTCGGCACGTTCCTCGACGACCAGGACGAAAACGGGCCTGTGGTATGCCGCAAGTCGGAAGCGAAGGACAGCATCAGTTTCTCCAACAATGCCATCCACTCGCGCAAGCACATGGAGTACCATTCCCTTTCCAAGTCCAAGGCCGACCGCCACATGGAGCCGTTCATCATCGACGTAGCCCCTACGGACGACAGCGACTTCGTACTCTCATCACACGAAGGCGAAGAATTCATCATGGTCATGGAAGGAACCATGGAAATCAGCTACGGCAAGAACACCTACCTTCTCGAAGAAGGAGACAGCATCTACTACGATTCCATCGTACCGCACCATGTACATGCCTACGAAGGACAGGCAGCCAAAATACTGGCAGTAATTTATACACCGATTTAAACAGTTGAAAGTTGAAAGTTAAGAGTTGAAGGTTACTATGCGGCATGACGGCGAAACCTAACTTCAGACTCATAACTCTCAACTTTCAACTCTCAACTTTCAATTCTACTATGTTATACGAAAGAACGCTTGGCCAATGGCTGGAGCATTGGGCCACAAATACACCTGACAAAGAATATATTGTTTACTCCGACCGTAATTTACGCTTCACATGGAGCCAGTTCAACCGCAGGGTGGACGACATGGCAAAAGGACTTATCGCTATCGGCGTGGAGCGGGGAACGCACGTCGGCATCTGGGCGGCAAACGTACCCGACTGGTTGACGCTGCTGTATGCCTGCGCCAAGATAGGCGCCGTCTACGTAACGGTAAATACCAACTACAAGCAGGCAGAGCTGGAATATCTGTGCGAGAACTCGGATATGCACACGCTCTGTATCGTCAACGGCGAAAAAGACAGCGACTTCGTGCAGATGACCTACACCATGTTGCCGGAACTGAAGAACTGCCAGCGCGGACATCTGAAAAGCGAGCGTTTTCCTTATATGAAGAATGTCATCTACGTAGGGCAGGAAAAACACAGAGGAATGTACAACACGTCCGAGATTCTGCTCTTAGGCAATAACGTGGAAGATACCCGTCTGGATGAGCTCAAAAGCCAGGTAAGCTGCCACGATGTGGTAAACATGCAATACACTTCGGGCACAACCGGATTCCCGAAAGGGGTAATGCTTACCCACTACAACATCGCCAACAACGGTTTCCTCACCGGTGAGCACATGAAGTTTACCTCCGATGACAAGCTCTGTTGTTGCGTGCCCCTGTTCCACTGCTTCGGCGTGGTGCTCGCCACGATGAACTGCCTCACTCACGGCTGTACGCAAGTCATGGTAGAGCGCTTCAACCCGCTCGTGGTACTTGCGTCCGTCCACAAAGAGCGATGTACCGCACTCTACGGCGTACCCACGATGTTCATCGCCGAGCTGCATCATCCGATGTTCGACCTGTTTGATATGTCCAGTCTGCGTACGGGCATCATGGCCGGCTCTCTCTGCCCCGTCGAACTGATGAAGCAGGTAGAGGAAAAGATGTACATGAAAGTAACCAGCGTTTACGGCCTGACGGAAGCCGCTCCCGGCATGACCGCCACACGAATCGACGATTCGTTCGACGTGCGTTGCAACACCGTAGGACGCGACTTTGAGCATACCGAAGTGAAAGTTATCGACCCGGAAACCGGCGAGGAATGTCCGGTAGGCGTGCAAGGCGAAATGTGCAACCGCGGTTACAACACCATGAAAGGTTACTATAAGAATCCGCAAGCCACAGCCGAGGTCATCGACAAGAACGGTTTCCTGCACTCCGGAGACTTGGGCGTAAAAGATGAGGATGGCAACTACCGTATCACCGGACGTATCAAAGATATGATTATCCGCGGCGGCGAGAACATCTACCCGCGTGAAATCGAGGAGTTCCTCTATCAATTGGAAGGTGTCAAAGATGTACAAGTGGCCGGTATCCCTTCCAAGAAGTACGGCGAAGCGGTCGGCGCGTTCATCATCCAGCACGAAGGAGCCGACTTGCACGAATCAGATGTACGCGACTTCTGCATCGGCAAGATTTCCCGCTACAAGATTCCCAAATATATTTTCTTTGTAAAAGAGTTCCCGATGACAGGAAGCGGCAAGATACAGAAATTCAAACTGAAAGACGTAGGGCTGCAACTTTGCAAGGAGCAAGGAATAGAAATTATTTAAGCAGTTAGGAGTAAACTAAGTAAAGAAGTAAATAACCAACTAAATAAGTAAGTAAGTAACTAACTAAATAAATAAGTAACTAACTAAATAAGTAAGTAACCAACCAAATAACTAAATAAGTAACCAAGCAACTAACCAAGCAAGCAACCAACTAAATAAGTAAGTAAATAAGTAAATATTGAAATTTAGTTTATATCAGTAACGGTGCCATAGAGTAACTTAAGGCTGAAAGCCTTCTTATCTTATAGCCCGGGGTAACACCCCGGGAATAAATGTTCCCGGAACTCTGCGCCCTGTAAGGGCAAAACATTTGCAGATTCATCTTTTGCCCTTTCAGGGCGCAATGTTATTCATATTCGCATTCCCGGGGTGTTACCCCGGGCTATAAGATAAAAGCCTTTCAGGCGTAAAGATGGAAAGGGCACTGTCCATAATTTTGTGTAAATGTAAACTACGGGATTCAGAATGAGTTCCGTAGTTTACATTTACACAAAATTATGGACAGTGCCATGAAAAGGCTTTCGGTCTTACTTCCAGCCTTAGGTTACTCTATGGCACCGTTACTGATATAAACTAAATTTCAGCACTTATTCAACCAACCACTCACTCCGCTTTCTCGGGGTAGTTCATATTGCCTTCCGTCATTTGTTCCAGCACTTCATGCAGATATTTGGCAGACTCCCATTTTGCCATCGGCAAGTCGTGGAGCAGATAATTGCCGCAATCCTGCGGAGCTGCGCCGGGTACTTCGCCCTCATATTCGGCGACAAAGCGGAAAGTGTCCTGCATCAGCTTCACGATGTCCTGCGGCTGCAAGTCGCCTTTCATCAGCAGATAGTTACCGGTAAGGCAGCCCATAGGCCCCCAATAAATAATCTTGTCCTGCCATTGCGGTTCATTACGCAGGTAGGTGGCAGCCAGATGCTCGATAGTGTGCAGGGCGCCTTGTCCTAAAGCCGGTTCGCGGTTGGGCTCCTTCATACGGATATCAAAAGTAGTGATAACTTCTCCGTTCACTTCATCCTTGCGTGATACGTAAATGCCGCGCAGCAAACGGATGTGATCGATGGTAAAGCTGGGAATCTTCTTCATAAGTTATAAGTTGTGAGTTATGAGTTATAATTTGTCGGGCAGGGTGGAAAGGAAAATCCATGTCGTAAGGAAGGAACGTTCCGCCATCGTACCCCAGAAATCGGCATATTGCGAAGAATGGTCTTCCACGCCCGGCGTATCGCTGACGATACGGAAGCTGAGGAAAGGAATGCCGTACAGATAGCAGGTCTGCGCAATGGCAGCGGATTCCATATCGACAGCCAGTCCCGCCGGGAAACGGTGTTTGATGACATCCAGTTCGGTACGGTCCGTTATGAAGCGGTCGCCGGTGCAAACCAGTCCACCGTGAATACGACTTTCCAATCCGGTATTGTTCAGAGACAAGGCATGCTCCAACAACGGGACGCAACCTTTGTACACCGCGGGAAATCCCTGCACCTGACCGTATTCGTTACCCTCGCCGCACCACACGTCATGGTACGCCAGAGATTCGCTCACCACCACATCCGTCACCCTGAGACAGGCATCGATGCCACCCGCCACACCGGTACTGACAACGCAATCCGGAGCAAAACGGCGTATCAGCTCCGCGGCTCCCACCGCCGCGCTTACTTTGCCGATGCCGCACTGCGTAAGTACCAAACGGTTACCGCCGAGCATGCCCTCCGCATAGCGGAAATTGCCGTCGCCCGTCACTTTCTTCTCCTGCAAACGCTCCGCCAACTGGCGGTGTTCGCTATCCATTGCGCTGATAACACCTATCGTCATGCCTGCTGATTTATGATTTCAGATTTATGAATTATGATTTTCGGGAAGGCAAAGGTACGATATTTCGGCAGATTTCTCTATCCAACTGGTGCATAAATCAATATTTATGTATAAGTTTGCCGCTGAAATTCAGATTAGGAGTTAAGGGAGTTAGCTCCTCTACCCCTTTAACTCCCCCACATAAACCATAACCCTGCAAGATGATAAAGAAGATTCTTCCCGACTTAATTGCCGTTCTGGCATTCGTCCTGATTTCTTTCGCCTACTTTTTCCCGGCGGATATGGAAGGACGCATCCTGTTCCAGCACGACACCGCTGCCGGAGCCGGCGCCGGACAAGAAGCCAAAGAGTATTACGAACAGACAGGCGAACGCACCCGCTGGACCAATTCCCTTTTCGGCGGAATGCCGACTTACCAGATAGCGCCGTCTTACGACTCTACCGTGCCGTTGCAATGGACACAGAAAATATACCAGCTCTTCCTGCCCACCTACGTCAACCTGACGTTCATCCTGATGCTGGGCTTCTACATCCTGTTGCGGGTATTCGGCATACCGGCATGGCTGGCAGGGTTGGGCGGCATCATGTGGGCTTTCTCGTCCTACTTCTTCATTCTGATTTCGGCGGGACACATCTGGAAGTTCATCACCCTCGCCTATATCCCGCCCACAATAGCGGGCATCGTACTCGCCTACCGGGGCAGGCTGCTGGCGGGCGGTATCCTGACGGCTTTTTTCATCGCCCTGCAAATCATGTCGAACCATGTGCAGATGTCCTACTATTTCCTATTCGTCATTCTGTTCATCGCAGGCGCATACTTTGAAGACGCATGGCGCAACAAGACGCTGCCCGGGTTCTTCAAGGCAAGCGCCGTACTGCTCGTCGCCGCCCTTATCGGCGTGGCCGCCAACCTCTCCAACCTCTACCACACCTACACGTACAGCAAGGAAACCATGCGCGGCAAGAGCGAGCTCGTGCAGACCGGCAATGCCGCCAAGCAAACCAGCAGCGGACTGGACCGCGACTACATCACCAACTGGAGCTACGGCATCGGCGAAACCTGGACACTCCTCGTCCCCAACTTCAAAGGCGGCTCTTCCGCCGCCCCCCTCAGCCAGAGCGAAACCGCCATGGAAAAGGCCAATCCGATGTACGGCAGCCTCTACAACTCGTTCCCGCAGTACTTCGGCAGCCAGCCCTGGACGGCCGGCCCCGTCTATGTGGGCGCATTCGTCCTGTTCCTCTTCGTGCTGGGCTGCTTCATCGTCAAAGGGCCTCTGAAGTGGGCGTTGCTGGGAGCAACCTTCTTCTCCATCGTTTTGGCATGGGGTAAGAACTTCATGCCACTAACGGACTTCTTCATCGACTACATCCCGATGTACAACAAGTTCCGCGCCGTATCGTCCATCCTCGTCATAGCTGAGTTTACCATTCCCCTGCTCGCGATTTTCGCCCTGAAGCGTGTATTGGAAGAGCCCGGCATATGGAAAACGAACAAGAAAGCCTTCGGCATCAGCCTTGCGCTCACCGCCGGCGTAGCCCTGCTGCTTGTCATTGCGCCGGGCAGCCTCGGCTCAGGCTTCGTGCCCGCACAAGAGGCGCAGATGCTGCAAAATGCCGTCGACCAGCAGATGATACCCGCCAACGAGCTGTCCGGCATCCTCGCCAACCTTGCGGAAATGCGGGGCGCGCTTGTCAGCGCCGACGCATTGCGGAGCTTCATCATTATAGGCATCGGATGCGCACTGCTTTGGCTCCACTCGGCCGGCAAGCTGCGCCGGTCACTGACCGTTGCAGGCATTACGGCGCTCTGCCTTGCCGACATGTGGACCGTAAACAAACGTTACCTGCACGACGACCAGTTCGTGCCCCGTTCCATCCGGACGGAAACATTCACCAAAACCAAAACCGACGAGCTGATTCTGCAAGACAAAGCTCCCGACTACCGTGTGCTGAACTTTGCCACCGACGCGTTCAACGAGAACAATACTTCCTACTGGCACAAGAACATAGGCGGGTATCATGCCGCCAAACTGCGCCGCTACCAAGAACTGATAGAGCGTCATATCTCTCCCGAGATGCAGGCCGCCTACCAAGCGATAGCCGCCGCAGGCGGAGAAATGGACAGCGTGGACGCTTCCAAATTCCGCGTACTGAACATGCTGAACACCAAGTACTTCATCTTCCCCGCCGGACAGCAGGGGCAGACCGTTCCCGTCCTCAACCCCTATGCCAACGGCAACGCCTGGTTTGTAAAGAACGTGCAATACGTAAACAACGCCAATGAGGAAATCGATGCGCTCAAAACCATTCTTCCCACCGAAACCGCCATTGTCGACACCCGTTTCAAAGATGTGCTGAAAGGTACTGCCGAAGCCTACAAAGACAGTCTTTCCTCCATTCGCCTGACAAGCTATGAGCCCAACCGCCTGGTTTACGAAACGGACAATGCGGGCGACGGTATCGCCGTATTCTCCGAGATATACTATCCGGACGGCTGGCAGGTAACCATCGACGGGCAACCGGCCGAACTGGGACGTGCGGATTACGTGCTGCGCACCCTGTATGTGCCTGCCGGCAAACATACCATCGAGATGCGCTTCGACCCCAAGAGCCTGCATGTAACGGAAAGCATCGCCTACGGAGCATTGGCGCTGCTGGTTATCGGAGTTGCGGCAGTTGTGCTGATTGCACGCAAGAAAGCCGCGCAAGATTAAGAACAGCAGCAGGAGACACATACATCGTCTGAATAAGGAAACCGCCTCTGCCCCTCACGGGTAAAGGCGGTTCTACGTCAATAATACATGAAAAAACGCTATTTAGAGAGAGTCTCTGCAAACTTCTATCCACATCAAAAGTAGGACGTAGCGCGAGCAACCGCAAATAAAATCTACGAACCGGCCGATTTCATCGACGGAACGGGGCGATATAGCTGTCTCCCTATGGCAAAACAGCCTTTTCCCGGCAGCTTATAAAGAAGAAGCACAGGGGAAAACGAAGTTTTACCATAGGGAGAATTGTTTTTTCTCACGACGAAAACAGGGTGTTGACTACTGTCAACAGCCCGGTTGACAACAGCCGCTCGAACCGTTGACAACAGTAAACAGACCTGTTGACAATAGTCAATACCCTGTTTTCCTCGCAGCCAAAGCGAATGCCGCATAGATGAAAACACAGTCATACAGCGTCATAAATCAGATTACACTATAAGGAAAAGAATGAAAAAAATGGTATAAATCACCGGCAGAACGATATATTTCAGTAACTTTGCTCTTCAAATCAAAAAAACGATATAGTATGGAAACTACCAGACAGAACAAAATAGCCCGCCTGCTCCAAAAGGAGTTGAGCGACATCTTCTTGTTGCAGACCAAATCCATGCCCGGCATACTGATTTCGGTCAGCGCCGTACGCATCAGTCCCGATATGAGCGTGGCACGCGCCTACCTCAGTGTTTTCCCCTCGGAAAAGAGCGAGGAAATCATCAAGAACGTCAATGCGAACATGAAGTCCATCCGCTTTGAGTTGGGAACCCGTGTACGTCACCAGCTTCGCATCATCCCCGAACTGAAGTTCTTCGTGGACGACTCACTGGATTATCTGGAAAGAATCGACGAATTGCTTGGGAACCAGTAGATAGCGATTAGTGGTTAGTGATTAGTGATTAATGCAAATGAGTGGCTTTTATCACTAACCACTAACCACTAATCACTAATCGCTAACCACTAATCACTAACCGCTAATCACTCCCCATGAACCTTCCTTTTTTTATAGCCCGCCGCTATCTCTTCTCCAAGAAGAAGCACAATGCTATCAACATCATATCCGGCATATCGGTATGCGGGGTGGCGCTGGCTACATTGGCGCTGGTGTGCACGCTGTCCGTATTCAACGGGTTTCAGGATATGGTGGCGGGATTCTTCACGGCTTTCGACCCGGAACTGAAAATCACCGTTCGGGAGGGAAAGGTGTTCGACCCGCTCGAATCGCGCGTGCAGCAAGTACGCGCCCTGCCCGAAATAGATATATGGACGGAGACGCTGGAAGAAAACGCGATGGTACAGTACAAAGACCGTCAGGCAATGGCGGTTATCAAAGGCGTAGAGGACAACTTCGAGCAACTGACGTCCATAGACAGCCTGCTGTACGGTACGGGGGAGTTTATACTGAACGATTCCGTCGTGGACTACGGGTTTATGGGGGTGGAACTGGTGTCCGAACTGGGTACGGGGATTCAGTTTGTCGACCCGCTACGGGTGTACGCGCCCAAAAGGAACGTACGCGTCAACATCGCCAATCCGTCGGCGGCTTTCAATCAGGACTATCTGTTTTCACCGGGAGCGGTGTTTGTCGTCAACCAGCAGAAGTACGACGCGCGTTATATCCTTACATCGCTGAGCTTTGCGCGACGCCTGTTCAACTATGATACGGAAGTTTCCGCCATCGAACTGAAACTGAAACCGGGCAGCAACACCAATGCCGTGCAAAAGAAAATGGAACGCATGCTGGGCGACCGTTTCACTGTGCAGAACCGCTACGAGCAGCAAGCCGATGTATTCCGCATCATGGAGATTGAGAAGCTCATCTCGTACCTGTTCCTTACCTTTATCCTTACGATTGCCTGTTTCAATGTCATCGGCTCGCTGTCCATGCTGATACTGGACAAGCGTGAGGATGCGGAAACGCTGCGCAATCTGGGCGCCGACGACCGGCTGATTGCCCGTATCTTCCTTTTTGAAGGGCGGTTGATTTCAGTATTCGGAGCCATTGCCGGAATTGCGCTGGGACTGCTGCTGTGCTTCCTGCAACAGCGTTTCGGACTGATATCCCTGGGCGGCGGTAACGGAAGTTTTGTTGTGGACGCCTATCCGGTGAGCGTGCATGCAACGGACATCATACTGGTATTTATAACGGTTATCACCGTAGGATTCCTTTCGGTATGGTATCCGGTGCGGTACCTGAGCAAGCGGCTGCTTAAAAAATAAAAGCATCATCCCCCTTCACCCGCGAATCCCCATGAACAGTATGATGCAAAGGGATTGTGAAAGTGAAGGGGGATGATGCAAACTTATTATTTCTTACGTATAATCGTCAGTCCGTCCCGCAACGGGAGTATAACTTTCTCCACACGATTGTCTGCGGCCACCAAATCATTGAAAGCTTTTATGCCGATAGTCTGCAAGTCTGTGCGGTGCGGTTGTTCTTCGAGTACATGTCCGTCCCACAAGGTATTATCGGCTATGATATAGCCTCCTTCCGAAAGACGCGCCAGCACCATTTCATAATAATCAATGTAACGGCGCTTATCGCCGTCGATAAAAGCAAGGTCGAAAGTGATTCCCAACCGGGGCACAAGCTCCAAGGCGTCGCCTATATAGAACTTTATCTTACCGGCATAGGGCGAGTTCTCCAACCAGGGACGGGTGAAGTCTTCCTGCTCGTCATTGATTTCGAACGTGTGCAACATCCCATCGTCCGGCAGTCCCTCCGCCATGCAAAGCGCGGAATATCCGCTATATGTCCCGATTTCCAATATTTGGCGGGGACGTATCATCCTGACAAACATCTTGAGCATACGCCCCTGCAAATGTCCCGAAGCCATACGGGGATAAAGCAATTTAAGGTGCGTATCGCGATAAAGAGCCTTCAGATAGTCGCCCTCGTCGTCAATGTGGCGCAGGATGTATTCGTCTAATGTCATATAAATTGAGAATTGAGAATTGAGAATTAAAAAATAAATGCCTGCCAGCGGACTATCATTTTTTAATTCTCAATTCTCAATTTATAATTTTACAAGTATCTGTTACTGTTCGGCAGCACACTGTCTTGAGCGTGTTTCAGAGCGTCTTCCACTACGTTGATTTCGAGGAAAGAAGTTTGCGTGCCGGCTTTACCGCTACTCAGGTAACCTACCATATCGGTGGGTTGCAGACGGCCTTCCTGAAGCAGGCGGCGGAGAGCGGCGAAGTAGTATTCCTGTCCGTTGGCAAGTTCGGGCATGTAGATGGCTTCCACGCCGTATGAAAGCGCCAGGTGACGCATGGTCTTTTCCTTATAGCAGATGGCGAGCACCGGGTATTTGCCACGGAACGCGGCAAGGTTACGGGCGGTACGGCCGCTGTAACTGTCGGTGATGATGGCGCGGATCTTTAATTTCGTAGTGGCTTTTACCGCTTGCTTGGCGAGGAAGGCTGTTACGTCGTTGCTGTTTTCATCCAAAGGAATACGGATATCGTTATCCGCCAGCTTGTCCTTTTCGGCTTGGGCGGCAACTTTCGTCATGGTCTTGACGGCTTCAACGGGATATTTGCCATAAGCGGTCTCGCCGCTCAGCATCAAGGCATCCGTGCGGTAGTAGATGGCGTTGGCGATGTCCGTAACTTCCGCACGGGTAGGACGCGGATTGGAAATCATGGTGTGGAGCATCTGCGTAGCGACAATCACCGGTTTCTTGGCCAGGATACACTTGCGGATCAGCAAACGCTGGATACCCGGAATGCGTTCCTGCGGAACTTCGATACCCAAGTCGCCGCGGGCTATCATAACGCCGTCGGCCACTTCGAGAATCTCGTCGATATTGTCTACACCTTCCTGGTTCTCAATCTTGGCGATGATTCTGATATCGCTGTTGTGAGCGTCGAGGATGGCTTTTATATCAAGAATATCCTGTCTGTTGCGTACGAAAGAGTGGGCAATGAAGTCGATGTCTTTCTCGATGGCGTAGAGGATATTGTTGCGGTCTTTTTCCGTCAGTGAAGGCAGGTTGATGCGTACTCCCGGCACGTTGACGCTCTTACGGCTGCCTAAGGTAGCCTCATTCTGTACCTCGCACAGGAGATGGTCCGCATTCTTTTCTATAACCACCAGTTCCAGGTCGCCGTCGTCTATGAGGATATGGCCGCCGATATTCAGGTCGTTTACAAAATTAGGGTAGGAAACGGAGATACATTCGCGGGTGGTCTGCAGGTCGGGATTGCCTACTACCTTTACACGGTCGCCTACCTTGAAGGGAACAGGCTCGGCGAGGACAGTCGTACGCACTTCGGGACCTTTCGTATCCATGAGGATGGCGATGCGGTTGGAAACCGTACGTACATTGGCTATCAGCTTCTCGAAGCCTTCGCGGCCCGCATGAGCCGTATTCATACGTACTACGTTCAGACCTGCGTCGAACAACTGTTTTATAAAATCAACATCGCAGCGCTGATCGGAAATCGTCGCAACGATTTTTGTCTGTTTTAATAACATAATCTTGTACCTAATTTTATATTAATGATGGGGTTATGAATGAAGAATTACGGATTGCCTCGCAGAAACGCCGTCCGCCCCGTCATTCATAATTAATAATTCATAATTCCTTTAACGCTTCCAATGCCAGACGGTAGGAGTTCAGCCCGAAGCCGCAAATAACACCCCGGCAGGCACAAGCTATCATGGATACGTGGCGAAACGCCTCTCGGGCATGTACATTAGAGATATGAACCTCAATCACCGGAGCGGTGACCGACCGGATCGCATCTTGCAGAGCAATGGACGTATGGGTGTAGGCACCCGCGTTCAGGATGATACCGTCCGCATCGAAACCCGCCTGCTGTATCTTGTCTATCAACTCTCCTTCGATGTTGGATTGAAAATAGTCTATCTGTACATCCGCATACTTTTTACGGAGTTCGGCAAGGTAGTCTTCAAAAGTAACACTGCCATAAATGGAAGGTTCACGTTTTCCCAACAGATTTATATTGGGGCCGTTAATAATCTGTATTCTCATAACACATTTTTTTATACCTTTGTCCACAGAGAACATTCTTTCAAGGTGCAAAGATAGGAAAAAGTAATGAAAGTAGAAGAGAAATCAACGAATAAGGAAAAACGAGCGGTGATAATCAGGAAGTATCAGCAATATATCAGGCTGGAGAAGGCGCTTTCATCCAATACGTTCGACGCCTATATGACGGACTTACAGAAACTTCTGCACTTTCTGGACGGGGAGAACATAGACATTCCGGATGTTACGCCGGATGATTTGCAACGCTTCGCCGCAGGACTCCACGACATCGGCATACATCCCCGCTCCCAAGCCCGGATACTCTCCGGAATCAAGTCCTTCTTCCACTTTCTGGTGATTGCCGACTATCTGGAAGCCGACCCGAGCGAACTGCTGGAAGGCCCCAAAATCGGATTCAAGATACCGGAAGTACTCACCATAGAAGAAATCGACAGAATCATCTCCACCGTGGACATGGAGAAGAAAGAGGGACAACGCAACCGTGCCATTCTGGAGACGCTGTACAGCTGCGGGTTACGCGTGTCGGAACTGTGTAACCTGAAAATCTCCGACCTTTACTTCGAGGAAGGATTCATCAAGGTGGAAGGCAAAGGCAGCAAACAACGTCTGGTACCTATCTCCCCCCGCGCCATCAAAGAAATAAAGTATTGGTTTGCAGACCGTAACCTGGGAAAAATCAAGAAAGGATACGAAGATTACGTATTTCTGGCACGATGGGGCAATCGTATCTCCCGCATCATGGTGTTTCACATGATTAAAGAACTGGCGGAAAAGGCCGGCATCACCAAGAATATCAGTCCGCACACGTTCCGCCATTCCTTTGCCACCCATTTGCTGGAAGGCGGCGCCAATCTGCGGGCAATTCAGTGCATGTTGGGACATGAATCCATCGCCACCACGGAAATTTATACGCATATCGACCGGAACATGCTCCGAAGTGAAATTATCGAGCATCATCCCCGCAATATTAAATACCGGAAAGAGCATGGCGTTTATTAAATTATAATAAATGTGATAGTATTATTAACAAATTGCCAAGAGAATTAATATCTTTGCAAAGCTATATATATAGGAGTATAGCAACTAATTGTGAATGGACAAATTTCAATTACAAACAATTAATTTATATCTAAAATGACTAAAAAATTGTATCTGCCTTTGTTAGTGGCACTTGTTGCTGTTTTGACATCATGCAGCAGCAAAATGGGTGAACTGTCTTCTGACTATTTCACAGTGACTCCGCAAGTATTGGAAGCCGTGGGTGGCAAGGTACCTGCTACAATTAACGGTAAGTTCCCTGAAAAGTATTTCAAGAAAAATGCCGTAGTAGAGGTTACTCCGGTTTTGAAATGGGAAGGTGGCGAAGCTAAAGGTCAGCCTGCCGTATTCCAAGGCGAAAAAGTGGAAGGCAACGACCAGACTATCTCTTACAAAGCCGGCGGTAGCTACACAATGAAGACTTCTTTCGACTATGTTCCTGAAATGGCTAAATCCGAGCTGTACCTGGAATTCAAAGCCAAAGTCGGAAAGAAAGAAGTTACCATCCCTGCCGTAAAAGTAGCTGACGGTGTTATCTCTACTTCCGAATTGATCGGCCAGACTTTGGGCAGCGCTAACCCCGCTAACGGCGACGACGCTTTCCAACGCATAATCAAAGAAAAATATGATGCAAACATCATGTTCTTGATTCAACAGGCTAACGTTCGTACAAGCGAATTGAAAACCGCTAAAGCATTCAACGAAGAAGTTAAGAATGTAAACGATGCAGCTAACAAGAAAATCAGCAACATCGAAATTTCCGCATACGCTTCTCCCGATGGTGGTGTTAAGCTGAATACGGGTCTGGCTGAAAATCGCCAGGACAACACTGCTAAAATCATCAACAGAGACTTGAAGAAAGGCAAAATCGAAGCTGCCGTAGATACTAAATACACTGCGCAAGACTGGGAAGGCTTCCAGGAATTGGTAAGCAAATCCAACATCCAAGACAAAGAGTTGATTCTCCGCGTATTGTCAATGTACTCTGATCCCGAACAAAGAGAACAGGAAATCAAAAACATCTCTTCTGTATACAAGACTTTGGCTGAAGAAATCCTTCCGCAACTGCGTCGTTCTCGTTTGACTTTGAACTACGACGTAATCGGTAAGTCTGACGAAGAAATCGCATCTTTGGCTGATAGCGACGCTAAGCAACTGAACATCGAAGAATTGCTGTATGCAACTACTTTGACTAACGATCCCGCCAAGCAAGAAGCTATCTTCATCAAAGCTACTCAAATCTACCCGAACGACTACCGTGCATATAACAACCTCGGTAAGTTGGCTTACCAAGCCGGTAACCTTGACAAGGCTGAAGGATATTTCAAGAAATCTCTTTCTATCAAGAATTCTGCCGAAGCTAACATGAACATGGGTCTTATCGCTCTGACTAAGGGTGACAAAGCCGCTGCCGAGTCTTACCTGGGTAAAGCTGCAGGCGCTAAAGAACTGAACGAAGCTTTGGGTAACCTGTATGTAGCTCAAGGTCAATATGACAGAGCCGTTAACGCATTTGGCGATACTAAGACTAACAGTGCAGCTTTGGCACAAATCCTCGCTAAGGATTACAACAAGGCTAAGAGCACATTGTCAAGCATTGCTAAACCGGACGCTTACACCGACTACCTGATGGCTGTTGTAGGCGCAAGAACCAACAACACTTCTATGGTAACCGATAACCTGAAGAAAGCTGTTGCTAAAGATTCTTCATTAGCTAAGAAAGCTGCTTCTGACTTGGAATTCTCCAAATACTTCACGAATGCAGACTTTATGAATATCATCAAATAATAAAGGTTATAAGATGAAAAGAAGTGCCCGGCATAGAAATATGTCGGGCATTTTTTTTTATTCACACCAAAAAGAACTACTTTCGCAGCAACGTATCAGAAGAAGAAAGCCGTATGAAGAATATTTATCTTGCATATTTCCTGATTATCATACTATCCGCTTGCGGTGGCAAGAGCTCCGACACTGCCAGTCTGAGCGGAGAAATCAAAGGGTTGGGAAATGACACCTTATATATATATGGTGCAGACGAAATGTACGACCGCATGGATACCCTGCTCGTTGAGAATGATAAATTCTCGGCAACGCTCTCTCCGGATACTTTAGTAGCTGCCTGGCTGTTGTTTAGCGACGGCAGTCAATACCCTTTCTTTATGGATAAGGGGAATACGATACATGTCAAAGGTTCTGCCGCCGAACTCAACAGCTTGGAGATAAGCGGAAACACGCCCAACGAAGAGTTAAGCGCTTTTCAAAAAGAGTTGAAAGGATTAGGCAAACCCTCTGAAAAGGTATTGGAAGAGAAAGCCGGCAAGTTTATTAATGAGCATCATTCCTCTTTAGTCAGCATCTACCTGCTGGATAAGTATTTCGTACAGAAAGAAAAACCGGACTATACCCAAATTAAAAAGTTGACCGAGCACATGACGGGAGAATTGAAAGACCGTCCCTATATCGATGAATTGCTCGACCGCATTCAGGAAGAAGAGAAAGCCGGTATCGGAAAAACAACCGCTTACTTCCGCCTGCCCAATGCCAAAGGAAAACAGATAACCCGTTCTAACTTCAAAGACCAATACCTGTTAATACATTTCTGGGCTTCCTGGGATACCGTGAGCCGTGACAGTAATGCCGTTTACCGCAGAATCTATAAGAAAGAACAAAAAAACAAGAAGTTTGCCCTCTTAGGAGTTTCCTTAGACATCAATAAAGACAATTGGCAAAAAGCGATTGAAACAGACACCCTGAAATGGGAGCAGACATGTGACCTTTCCGGCTGGAATACCGAGTTTGTGAAACAACTCGCCATAAAAGCTCTGCCTGCCAATATACTGCTCAGCCCCTCCGGAAGAATAGAAGGAAAGAACCTGAGCGGAACGGCTATCGAGAAGAAACTGAAAGACATAGAAGAACAAGAGAAGAAAGAGAAAGAAAGGGAAAGAAAGCGATAACTTTTCCATTAGTAATCACTAAACGCTAATCACTAAACACTTAATTACGTGCTCATCAAAGTTTTTGGAGCGGCTGTTCAAGGTATTGATGCAACCCTCATCACTATCGAAGTCAACAGTTCCAGAGGCTGTATGTTCTATCTTGTAGGTTTACCGGACTCCGCTGTCAAGGAAAGCCACCAACGCATTATCTCCGCATTGCAAGTAAACGGCTACCGGATGCCGACAAGCAATATCGTCATTAACATGGCTCCGGCGGATATCCGTAAAGAGGGTTCCGCTTATGACTTACCATTGGCTATCGGCATGCTGGGCGCCAGTGAAGTTATTCAATCGGATAAAACAGACCGTTATCTGATAATGGGAGAACTAAGCCTGGACGGTAGTCTGCAACCCATTAAAGGAGCGCTTCCCATTGCCATAAAAGCGAGAGAACTCGGCTTCGAGGGAATCATCATTCCAAAACAAAACACGCGGGAAGCCGCTGTTGTAAACAATCTGCAGGTTTATGGAGCGGAGAACCTGAAAGAGGTTATCGAATTCTTCAATGGTAAACAGGAATTAAAGCCGGTACATATCGACACCCGTAAAGAGTTTTATACCCGGCAGAACAGCTTCGACCTGGATTTCTCCGATGTAAAAGGGCAGGAGAACGCGAAACGCGCATTAGAGGTAGCCGCCGCAGGCGGACACAATATTCTTCTGGTAGGCGCTCCGGGCAGCGGAAAGTCCATGCTTGCCAAACGTCTCCCCTCTATACTGCCGCCATTATCATTAGGCGAAAGCCTTGAAACAACCAAGATACACTCTGTTGCAGGAAAGCTGGGACAGGAAGGCGGGCTTATTTCCAAACGTCCGTTTCGTGATCCGCACCATACCATCTCCACAGTAGCCATGACAGGCGGCGGAAGTTTCCCGCAACCGGGAGAAATCAGCCTGGCGCATAACGGCGTCTTGTTCCTCGACGAGCTTCCGGAGTTCAACCGGAATGTGCTCGAAGTATTACGGCAACCTCTGGAAGACCGGAAAATTACCATTTCCCGCGTAAAATGCAATGTGGAATTTCCCGCCAGCTTTACGCTCGCAGCATCCATGAATCCCTGTCCCTGCGGATATTACAATCATCCCACCAAAGCCTGTGTGTGCAGTCCGGGGCAGGTACAGAAATATCTTAACCGTATCTCAGGACCTTTGCTTGACCGTATCGACCTGCAAATCGAAGTTATTCCCGTGCCCTTTGAGAAAATGTCCGATGCACGCCCCGGCGAGTCAAGTGCCGATATCCGTGAACGCGTAGTGCGTGCACGGCAAATTCAATCCGAAAGATATTCCGAAGTTCCCGGCATATATTGCAATGCACAGATGAACAGTAAATTACTCGCCCGCTATGCCCGTCCTGACGATAATGGTCTTGCCCTGCTAAAAACAGCCATGAACCGCTTCAATCTCTCGGCACGCGCATACGACCGTATTCTAAAAGTCTCACGCACTATTGCCGACCTTGAAGGGTGTGAACTGATACAACCGTCGCATCTGGCCGAAGCGATCGGATACAGAAACCTGGATAGAGAAGATTGGGCGGGATAACTCCCCAAGAGAAAAGCCGGGTAACAGACAATTCCATTAAGGATGAAGCCTGTCGAGATGGCAGAAAAGCAGCGCGCCTTTATTATCACGCAAATGCATGCCATTGCCCTCGCAATAGCGGAAAAGGCTGCAATCGGCGCATAGGCCTTTCTTCATCCATTCCCGGTTACGGAAAGATTGAAAACGATTCTCCCACACATCCATAAAGTCATCGCGATAAATGCTACCCTGATGATAGTCGCTACGGATGCTCGGACAGGCGGATATGGCTCCGTCCGCCAATATAGAGCCGACACTGATTCCGGCATTACAAGAAAAGAAACCGTCACGAACCTCACCTTCATATCTGCCTAAGAAACCCTCACAACCATAGCTTGCGTGCATCTTACCCTCTTTCCGGATACGCTTGATGAACTCCATAATACCTGTAAACTCATCATTGCTCAACTGAAACTTCGGATGTGATGCGGCACGTCCCATCGGAAAAATGGTAAACAAACGCCATTGCCGGACACCTATATGATAAAGAGATGTTTTCAATTCATCCAGATACGGGTAGTTACGGTGATTGACACATGTCACCACATCCCACACCAGCTCGGGCTCATGCACCAACATCTTAATCGCCTCCACAGCCCTTCCGTAACTTTCCGGATGACCGCGCAACCAATTATGCTCCTGCTCAAAACCGTCCAAACTGATGGTTATGGAATGGAGCCCGGCAGCCATCAACCGCTCCAAACGTCTGCCGGTAAGGTAAAGGCCGTTGGAAACAATTCCCCAGGGATAGCCGCGCCTGTAGAGTTCCAACCCTACTTCTTCCAGGTCTTCCCTCATCAGCGGTTCTCCACCGGTCATGATAATGCTTACTTCGTTCGGATTGATATGCGGAGTGATGGAATCGACAGCCCGTAAAAAATCGGCAGCCGGCATATCCTTTATATCCGGCATCCGCCTGCAATCGCTGCCGCAATGCTTACAGTGCAAATTACAACGTAAGGTGCATTCCCAAAAGAGCTGCCTCAACGGATGCAGCTCTTTCAGGTTATTACGCATCTTACGCGCGATTTCCAGCGCCAAACGTTTACGAACAGAAAGGACTCCCACCGGTTTTATTTTTCTTTCTTCTTCAATTCAAAGTTTACTTCTTTATTATCTTTTCCTTCATACCAGCCGCTCCCGCCTGTCGGATTCATCTTAATATCCATCGAGTCGGCTTCGTATGCTCCCGTAAGGTCTTCGCAAACAACACGGAAGTTTTGATAGCCCGTTATGGTGTTCTGATAAAGATATTCTCCGTTTTCTTTCGTATAGACCGTATCGGATGAAACGACACGGGTACGAGAGTTATCGGTTTGGGGAGCCATATTCTTCACGAGAATCCTGGCGTCGGATACAACCTGCCTGTCTTCTCCCATCACCTTTCCTTTGATTTCATATTTGGCATAAGGAGTACCGTACTCACATCTCCCCGTACCTGTACTGTTTTCATCGCAAGACGTGAAACCCAGCAGAACCAACGCACCGGACATCATGCCGTTGCACATCCGGAGCCATTGCTTTTTTCTTTTCTTCATAGCGTGTCATAGTCTAAGTTATGTACTATAAACGTCTATCCGAACAGAATACTGCACAACAACCCCTACTTTTAACAAAAAGTTAGTTCTTTTCTATTCTGATACGGGCGTCTACCGCTATTACATACTTTTCCGTTGCCAACAGCGGATTAATATCCATTTCCTTAATCTCCGTAGCAAAGCGCAACAGGGTAGACAAGCGCACAATGATTTCGGCGAACTTATCCTCATTCACTCCTTTCTGCCCGCGCGTGCCTTTTATAATCTTATAGGCGCGCAACGAACGAATCATAGAGTAGGCTTCCTCGTAAGATAAAGGAGCCAGACCGGAAGATACGTCTTTCAGCACCTCCACAAAGATACCGCCTAAACCGCAAAGCACTACATGGCCGAATTTCTCTTCGTACTTCGCACCGATAAAGAGTTCCTTTCCTTTCAGCATCGGCTGCACCATAATACCCGTTACTTCAGGAATCTGCATCATGCGTTCAAACTCCAATGCCAGATGCTGTTCGCTCTTTATATTCAATACCACTCCGCCTACATCGGATTTATGTACAGGCCCCACCACTTTCGCCACCACCGGGAATCCGGCACGACGGGCAAAGGCCAGCGCTTCTTCCTTATTAGCGGATACAAACTCCTCTACCACAGGAATACCTGCAGAATGTAACAATGCCTGCACATAATGCGGTTCGATATAGCCGTCTCCCGGAATAGAATCTATGATACGGCGGATGCGCGGAACATCCACTCCAAAAAGTTCTATTTCATTATTCGCCGGCTTCGACGCATTCACAATGCGCGACAATGCCGTACCTAACGTTACTTCATCGGCAAAGTTCACATGGCCTTTAGCGAGGAAAGCGGCCACCTCGGCTCCTGCCGTATTAATAGACGGGAGAATAGGGAATATCGGTTTCTTGCAGGTCTGCATCTTCTCATGCAGCACATCATACATTTCGAACATGGTAACCAGACCCGGAGTGCCGAAAATAGCCATTACCGCATCCACATTATCAAACTTTTCCTCACAGTATTCCAGACAAAGACGCAAATGCTCAGGCGTACCCGTAGCCAGAATGTCTATCGGATTTCCAACGGCAACCCCCGGAAAGAGCTTGCTTTTCAACTCTTCGGCAAGCTCGCCTTCCAACTTCGGCACATTCAGCCCGCCTTTACTCAAGGCATCGGTCAACATTACACCCGGTCCGCCCGCATGGGTAATAATGGCAAAGTTCTTTCCTTTCAGTTCCGGCAAAGTGAAAATACACCCTACCGTAGTCAGTTCCTCCCGAGAATAGCAACGTACGATACCCGCTTTACGGAACAGAGCCTCCACCGCCGAATCGGAACTGGCGATAGCTCCCGTATGCGAGGATGCCGCACGACTGCCGCTCTCACTGCTGCCAGATTTAATGGCCGCAATCTTGCATCCCTTCTTTATCAGCGAAGAAGCATGGAACAGCAATCTGTCAGGGTCGCTTATACTTTCGATATAAAGCAGTTTTATCTTGGAGTCTTTTTCCGAATCGAAATGCTCGTCCATATATTGCAGCACATCTTCTACTCCGATCTGCTTGGCATTGCCCACAGACCATACGGAATTGAACTGCAACCCTTTTGTAACCGCACTCTCCAGAATAAACACCGCAGTCGCTCCGGAGCTGGATATCAAATCGACACCTTGCGGATGCAGATTGGGGATGGGCTGACTGAACACGCTATGATGCCACGTATTCATCAATCCGATACAATTGGGTCCTATCAGCGAAGCGCCGTACCGATTCGCCGTTTCCAGAATACGGTCTTCCAAAAGCGCGCCCTCATGCGTTTCCTCACCAAATCCGGCTGAAAGGATAATGAACGCGCGTACCCGCTTCTCAGAAGCAAGTAACTCTACCGCATCGGGACAAAGAACGGCGGGAATAGCAAGGATAGCAAGGTCCGTATCGGGAATATCCTTTACATCGGCATAGGCCTGTACGCCTTGCACTTCAGTCTCTTTCGGATTCACCGCCCGCAGTTCTCCGGTATAACCGCCATGAATCAAATTCTTCAAGATAGCCCCGCCGGGTTTATGTACATTGTTGGAAGCTCCCACCACCACAATACTGGCAGGATGCAGCAATTGGCTTGTTATCATAGTCTGTTCATATTAGTATAGTACGACAATCGTACAAATATACAATTTATATGCATAACGGCAAGAAGATAATCTTTTAATATTACTTCTTCTTTACTCTTTCAAAGACGGAAGGTTCCGGGCAAGAAGTATATATTCCTCTTTTTGTAGGTTTGAGAGAAAACCGTTATCTTTGCACATCTTAAAAGCGTTCATAACAAAAGAGATACATATATACAATGGAAAAGAAATTCAAGCGTACCACCGTGACATCGGCACTGCCCTATGCCAACGGCCCCGTTCATATCGGACATCTGGCAGGGGTTTATGTACCTGCCGACATCTATGTCCGCTACCTGAGACTGAAAAAAGAAGATGTGGTCTTTATCGGCGGCTCCGACGAACACGGAGTGCCCATCACCATCCGTGCCAAGAAAGAAGGAATTACACCGCAAGATGTAGTAGACCGCTATCATACGCTTATCAAGAAGTCTTTTGAAGAATTCGGCATTTCGTTCGATGTGTACAGCCGTACCACCTCAAAGACACATCACGACACTGCTTCCGAGTTTTTCCGCAAACTGTACGACAAAGGCGAATTCATTGAAAAGACCAGCATGCAGTACTACGATGAGGAAGCCAAGACTTTCCTTGCCGACCGTTACATCACCGGCGAATGCCCTCACTGCCACGCAGAAGGCGCTTACGGCGACCAATGCGAAAAGTGCGGTACAAGCCTCAGCCCTACCGACCTGATTAATCCGAAAAGCGCCATCAGCGGCAGCCAACCCGTAATGCGCGAAACCAAACACTGGTATCTGCCCCTCGACAAACATGAAGCATGGCTGCGCCAGTGGATATTGGAAGACCATAAAGAATGGCGTCCCAACGTGTACGGCCAATGTAAAAGCTGGCTCGACATGGGCTTGCAGCCGCGTGCCGTAAGCCGCGATCTGGATTGGGGTATTCCCGTTCCGGTGGAAGGCGCCGAAGGCAAAGTGCTTTACGTATGGTTCGACGCTCCCATCGGCTACATCAGCAATACCAAAGAATTGCTGCCCGATTCTTGGGAAAAATGGTGGAAAGACCCTGAAACACGTCTGGTTCATTTCATCGGAAAAGACAATATCGTATTCCACTGCATCGTATTCCCCGCCATGTTGAAAGCGGAAGGCAGTTATATCCTACCCGACAACGTGCCCAGCAACGAATTCCTGAATCTGGAAGGAGATAAGATTTCCACTTCCCGCAACTGGGCCGTATGGTTGCATGAATATCTCGCAGAATTCCCCGGCAAGCAGGACGTGCTGCGCTACGTGCTCACCGCCAATGCTCCGGAAACAAAAGACAACGACTTTACCTGGAAAGACTTCCAGGCACGCAATAACAACGAATTGGTAGCCGTATACGGTAACTTCGTAAACCGCGCCCTGCAACTCACCAAGAAGTACTTCGACGGTGTAGTACCCGCTGCCGGCGAACTGAACGATTACGACCGCGAAACGCTGAAAGAGTTTGCTGACGTAAAAGAAGAAGTGGAAAAGCTGCTCGACGTATTCAAATTCCGTGACGCACAGAAGGAAGCCATGAACCTGGCGCGTATCGGTAATAAGTACCTGGCAGATACAGAACCTTGGAAACTTGCCAAGACAGACATGCCGCGCGTAGCTACCATTCTGAATATCTCCCTGCAACTGGTTGCCAACCTTGCCATCGCTTTCGAACCGTTCCTGCCGTTCAGCAGCGAAAAGCTCCGTAAGATGCTGAACATGGACAGTTTCGACTGGGCAGAACTCGGCCATACAGACCTGCTGCCCGCCGGACACCGACTGGCAACCCCCGAACTGTTGTTCGAGAAGATTGAGGACGATGTTATCCAGGCACAGGTAGACAAACTGCTCGCTACCAAGAAAGCGAACGAAGCAGCCGGCTATAAGGCAAATCCTATCAAACCCGTCATCTCATTCGAAGACTTTGAGAAATTGGATATCCGCGTAGGAACCGTATTGGAATGCGAAGCCGTACCTAAGATGAAGAAACTGTTGAAGTTCAAGATTGCCGACGGACTGGAAAACCGTACTATCGTCAGCGGTATTGCCCAGCACTACCGACCAGAAGAGCTGGTAGGCAAGCAGGTACTGTTCATCGCCAACCTGGCTCCCCGTCAATTCAAGAACGGACTGGTGAGTGAAGGTATGATACTTTCTGCCGAAAACTATGACGGCTCACTGGCTGTAACCTCATTGTTACGCGAAGTAAAGCCCGGTAGTGAAGTAAAATAATCCATATGAGTGAGCCTTCACTGAAACAACGAACAATAGGAGCATTGCTCTGGAACTTGCTGGACCGTATGGGCCAGCAAGTTTTGTTGTTTATTGTCGGTGTCCTCGTAGCCAACATACTCTCCGTTGAAGACTATGCATTGGTAGGAATGCTCGCCATTTTCAGCGCAATTGCCAATATCGTACTGGACAGCGGGTTCAGCGCCGCTTTAATCCGCAAGCAGGACGCTACCGAAACAGACTATAATTCTGTATTCTATTTCAACATCTTCATCAGCGCCTGCCTTTATCTGCTGTTATTCGTCTGCTCTCCGCTCATCGCCGGATTCTTCAACCAGCCTTTACTGACAGACCTTGCCAGGGTTATTTTCCTTGCGCTTCCCTTTAACTCGCTAAGTCTTATACAAACCACTTTACTCAACAAGCAAGTCAGCTTTAAAATTCTAACCAAGATTAATCTCATCGCCCTTACGGCATCCGGCATCGGTTCGCTTGCCATGGCATATGGCGGTATGGGAGTATGGACGCTGGCGTGGCAACCCGTTATACTGGCCTTCCTGCGTACCGTCCTTTTATGGTTCTTCAATAAATGGCGGCCTCAACTATTGTTCAGCATAAGTCACATCAAGGAATTATTCGGCTTTTCTTCCAATCTGCTGCTTGCCGGTCTGGTAAACTCCATTTTTACCAATATCTATTCGGTAGCTATCGGTAAATTATATCCGCCCGTTCAATTAGGATATTATTCGCAAGGAAACAAGTTCAGCCTGATGGTAATCAGCTCGGTCTACTCCAGCCTGCAGACAGCTACTTACCCCATATTCTCGCATATCCAGAACGACAAAGAAAGAAGTCTGCGTTCTTATCGCAAGACGATACGCTTTACCGCTTTCCTCACGTTCCCCCTTATGACAGGCATGGTATCCGTAGCCTATCCGTTTATCGCACTGATACTGAAAGCGGAATGGATGGGTTGTGTGCCTTTTTTTCAACTGACCTGCCTGGCAGGAATCTTCACCATTCTGAGTACCGTCAACCAAAACTTTGCCAAAGTGCAGGGGCGCTCGGACCTTATCTTCAAACTGGAAATAGCACGTACCCTGCTGATTATAGCCTGCCTGGCAGCCAGCCTGAAGCAAAGCGCGCTTATCATGGTAGCTTGTCTGGCACTTACCCAGATATTGATTTACCTGATCAGTATCGTTGTCATCGGAAAGGCCGTAGGGTATAGCTGGCTGAAACAGATAAGAGATATTGCCCCTTACGCCGTTCTCTCCGTAATCATGTGGGGAATACTGCTGATACCGGACTGCTTCCTGACGGAAAATTATCTGCTGCTTCCTGTGAAAATCGTTATCGGTATTCTGTTCTATTATGGAATCAACCGGATATTAGGCTCCGCAATCTTGGATGAAGCCATCCGGTTAGTATTAAAACGAAAAAGCGACTGATTATGGAAAAGACCGTGAAAGTCAGCGTCATTATGCTGGCATATAATATTGAGAATTATATAGAGATTGCCATCAAAGGCGTATTAAGCCAAAAGACCGACTACCCCGTTGAGCTAATCATAGGTGAGGACCGCAGTACCGACCGTACCTACGAAATATGCAAGCGATACCAGGAAAAGTATCCGGAGCTCATCACCGTGATACGGCACGAAAAGAACCTGGGTTACCAGCGCAATTATATGGAGACCTACAAACATTGCCGCGGTGAATACGTCGCCGTTTGCGACGGTGACGATTATTGGTTTGACAGGCGCAAGTTACAGCGTGCTACCGATTTTCTGGACACCCACAGTCAGTTCGCAATATGTTTCCACAGGGTAGTCAACTACTATGAGGAGGACGGAAGCAAGAGCCTGTCCAACGGACATCAAAGGAAAATCACCACCATCTCCGACCTTGCCGAAAGCAATTATATTACCAACTCTTCATCCGTATTCCGAAGATGTTACTATCCGGAAATGCCCGAATGGTTTGCCAAGTTCACTTCATGCGACTACGCCCTGCATCTGCTGAATGCACAATATGGGAATATCTATTATTTCGGCAAACCCATGGCCGTATACCGCAAACACAGCAAAGGGATATGGAGCGAAACCGGCATGGACAGGAGACTGGACATCGCACTTACCACCAGAGAGTTCCTTTTGGACTACTTCAAAGACAGACGTACGGATGTATACAACGGACTACGGCAGGCACATGCCAATATATGCCTGAATCTCATCCGTTATTATATCAGTTCCGGACAACCGCAACGAATAGAGGAAGCGGAACAGCGCCTGCTGAAATACCAGCCACAATGGACGTTGAGCGATGTGAAACGGCAGGAGACATTACGCCCCCGGCAAGCCGGAAAGAGAATAAAAGCGCAAATCGGGAAAATACTGACATGGGGAAGAGAAACCGTTTCACGATATATACCGCTTCCCCGCGTCAACACAGAGATATGACATACATATTCTGGTTATAAGAAACGCTCTATGACAGTCTGCAAGCGTCCGTTGTCCGCCAGCAGTTTCTCCACAAACTCGCGAAAAGCTCCATAACCGCCGTGTGCGGTCGTTACATACTTTACTTCGCGTTTTATATATTCAGGCGTATTGCCGGGAGAAGCGCTGTAACCCACCAAGCGCAACAGCGGCAAATCATTCAAGTCATCACCGATAAAGGCAACTTCACCCAATGAAATACCTAACTCGCGACACAGTTCCTCAGCCTGTGCCACTTTATCCTTGACTCCCAGATAGCAATAGTTGATTTTCAACTTATCGGCACGTTTCCGGACAATTTGCGTATCCTCACCGGTCATAATAGCCACAGGTATATCCAATTCGCGCAGAAAAATCACTCCCCAACCATCTTTCACGGAAAAACGTTTCATAACGTCTCCTTCGGCAGTATAATACATTCCGCCGTCAGTCCAGACACCGTCAATATCAGTAATCACTAATTTCGGTAGCATACCTATCATATTTAAGATTAAGAAATAAGAATATCCATCAACCGCGCTCCCCCAGCCTACCGCGTTTCCCATCACGATAACCGTCCCAAAGCGCTTTCCATTTAGTAATCTTCCGCTTTTCATACAGAAGCACAAAGATAATCCGTTTATATAAATGATAACGCAAATGGGCTTTCAGGTTCAAACTTTCAGGATAGAGTTTGTGAAGCACCATACCATTACGCACATTATAATAAGTACGTGCCGGAGGATATTCGTTCGGGAAAACCTCCTTACCCAATAAGCGGTGTTTCTTCTTCTGATATCCCAAATCGTGCTGCAACAGGATACTTTTGAAACAAACCGTCCGCACGCCTTTGCGTGCCGCACGCCAGCAATACTCACAATCAATGCCCCACACAAATAGTTCTTCCATAAAAACACCCAGCTCTTCAAACAGGCCGACGGGATAAACAGTACCGGAAGTCATGGCCGAAGAAACCTCATCGACAGTATCCGTCACGGGATAAAGAGAGGACTGCCGGGATTTTATAAAATAATTCACGGAGAAAATAATCCGCTTATTCTCTCCATACTCTTGAATGGCCGTTATATAACGCCGAAAATCGCCTTGCAGAAAAAAACTATCCTGATCCAGCGTCAGCAGATGCGTATATCCATACTCACGGGCATAAGCCACGGCATCATTCAACGCAGCACCGATGCCTACATTCCGGCCGCATCCCCTGTGCTCCAAGCGTTCCGGATGACTGATATCCGGCAAAGGCAGTCGCTCTTGCCCGTCTCCGGGCGTATTATCCCATAACAGCAATTTATCCACCTGTGACAGATAGCTGTCGATATTCCCGGCTAAATCTTTACCGGGATGATAGAGAACAACAACAGCCAGCAGTCTCATTCCTCAATCAATGAAGAATAAATAATCTCGTTACGCGGTATCTCTTTCCGTACCCGGTGGCCTACCACCTTATCACGCTCCGCCCACTTAAAGCCATCGCCCGGACTAAGCAGGTGGATATCCTCTTCCGTAATAATATCTCCGGGATGCAGCGTCTTATTCGTGGCGATGGAACGTTCCAGCTTCACTTTGGCTGCAGAGACGGCGGAGTCGATATACAGTTCCTCCCTGCCCAGCCAGTGCTCGGCGATACGAATATCACGAATCATGCGGTTTACGCCATCCGGCCCTAAAGAACCTTGCTGGTCTGTTCCTTTCATGCGACGGTCGATGGTGACGTGCTTCTCTATAATCTCCGCACCCATTCCTACGGCAACCACCGGGGCTGCGATGCCAATGGTATGGTCGGAAAAGCCGATATGATACTGTCCGTAATGCCGTTTCAGATAGGTTATCGTTTTCAGATTCAGATTGTCGGGCCGGGTGGGATACTGCGATACGCAGTGCAGTATGGATATATCGCTGTGATAACGGGTGATAACATCCAATGCGTCATCCAGCTCCTTCTTACCCGCCATACCGGTAGAAAGGATGATAGGTATCTTGGTTTCGGCCATGACTTCCAGCAACGGCAGGTTGGTAAGATCACGGCTGGCCACTTTCAGGCGGTCGGGCGTAAAGAGTTTCAATAAAGACATACAACCTTTTGAGCACAGAGTTTCCACGAAATCCATTCCCAATGACTTGGCATGCCTGTAAACTTCAAAATGTTCTTCATCCGTCAGCTCCAAACAGGCGCGGTGCTCGCCATAAGTGCGTCCAAAAGAGTGGGGAGAGTCGTACGGACGGTTCATCTGCGAATCGGTCAACTCTTCATTCAAATCCCGTTTGGTCATCTTTACCGCATCCATAGGACGAAGTTCGAGATTAAAGACTTCTTCGCGTACGGGACGTGACACCAAATCGACAATCAATTTGGCTATATCGACGGAGCCGTTATGGTTCTGTCCGATTTCTCCGATAATATATGTACTCTTCATTTATATAATAAATTTATCATTTCTCGTTCCTTGCAATATTCTCCAGCATCTTGGCACGATATTCCGGATGCGCTTCCACCAACCGGAGCAGTGCGTGGACGCTTCGGTCGGTCTGTTCGTAGAAAGTAGCGTAAAGCTCTTGCAGCAAGGTAAAATCTTCCATCGTATCGAGCGTAAAGCGAAGGTCTAACCGGCCTTCCAATTCATCGGGCAACGGAAGCAGACGAATACTGAACGCTTCGGGATGCGTATAGAGGTAAATCGTAACGTGCTCTATATACAGCTTCTCCTGTGTAGCGGCAGCTGCACGGCGCAATGCGTCGGCGGTTGTCAGCTCGGCAAACAAGCCTAAATGCGATTTGATGGTAGGGCGGCCGTCTGCAAAGCCGTAGGCAATATAATCCGCCGGCCGGGCGTCATGTTCCGCGAAAAACGTCAGGAAACTGTCGGGACGCAGGAAAGGATTATCCGAACAAACACGGATAAAGCGGTCTAAGCCGAACGTTGCGGCCGCCCGGATAAAGCGGTCGAGCACATTATCCTCATCGCCCCGGTAGCAACAGATACCTGCTTCACGGGCAACCTCCGCCAATATGTCATCCTGAGGGCGGTTGGTAGTGGCAAGGACAATCGTCCTACCAATACAAGCCTGCTTGATATTGCCGATTAAGATGTCGATAATGCGCTGCTTGCCATAGAAAGGGAGCAGTATCTTATTATGCAACCGGGTAGAACCGGTACGTGCCTGAATGATGATTCCGTCTTTCATAACTTCATTCGTTTAAAAGCGTCTATATAACTGCCCGGCGTAACGTTAATCACTTCCTTGCCCAACCGTCGAGCATAGGCTTCGAGCACGAAATAGGACTTAAAGGCCACATACATGTGGTAAAGTATCGTATAAAGCCGTGCGCTATGCAGGTTCTCCTGCGTCACCGTCGCCGCCTGCGACTTGTCACGGTCATAGAAATGCTTTTGGTGCATCAGTACCACATTATCGTCCGTCACCGTGATTTCCGGCAACCAGGAATGGTCGGCACCTGCCAGATAAATCTTCTTAAACGGCAGGCGCAATCCGATGGCGATAGAGGGAATCAGCACATTGTGAGGGCGGGGTACCCCCCAACCTTTACCGAACACCCAGTTGCAGAATCCCTGTACACCTTCTATCGGAGTGGTATTGTAAATGCAGAGGCAGATATTCCGGTTACCGGCCAGCATAGGCTGCCACTCTTTATTCTTCAAAGCACGGGCAGGAATAAACAGGTTCATCGGCCAGGCGGTCTTTTCGGCAAGTGTCTGAAACAACTGCACACGCTTTTCGGGAACAATCCAAAAGAGAGGGTCGGCTATCAGATATATCTCCGGGCGAAGCTGCTCGAACATAGGGGAGGTAACGCAGAAATTCACCGCCAGCAACGTCTTGCCTTTTATAAAATCCGGAGCTTCCTGAACCGTACGGCTCAATGAAGGGCCGTTAGCCAGTATCAACAACTCTTCCGGATTACTGAACGACGATGGCAAATGCGTACGCCACTTGGATTGCAACAGTATCTTCACCACGCTCAGGAAAGTCTGCCACAGTTGCTCCAGTCTTTTCATTCCTTTATCTCCCATACTTACATTTATTTTCTACCGATGAGCCATAGGTTTCTTACGACGAAAAGCCCGTTTCCTCCGATGATAAATCCGCTTTCCACCTCAATATTTTCATTGCTTACGACATCACGGGCTTTTAACTCCGGCAAAGATAGGGAGTTTAGCGGTTACAGACTAAAAAAATAAAAGATTTATGGAGCAGAAAGCGGCAAAAGCAGTACTTTTGTCCAAACATTCCGCAAAAATGAGAGTACTATTAATCAATACATCCGAACGCATCGGCGGAGCAGCCGTGGCGGCCAGCAGACTAATGGAGTCGCTCAAGAATAACGGCATCAAGGCCAAGCTTTTGGTACGTGACAAGCAAACCGACCAAATCACCGTAGTTTCATTGAGCCGCAACTGGCGCATGGTATGGAAATTTGTCTGGGAACGTATCGTTATATGGAAAGCCAACCATTTCAAACGGGATAATATCTTTGCCGTCGATATTGCCAATACGGGTACGGACATCACCTCGCTCCCGGAATTTCAGCAAGCGGATGTAATTCATCTTCATTGGATAAATCAGGGGATGTTGTCTCTGAGAAACATCGAGAATATCCTCGCATCGGGCAAACCCGTAGTGTGGACCATGCACGACATGTGGCCGTGCACCGGTATCTGCCATCATGCCCGCGAGTGTACCCGCTATCAGCAGGAGTGCCGTAACTGTCCTTTCATCCATGGCAATGGCGGCAAGAAAGACCTCTCCTACCGGACTTTCTACAAAAAACAGAATTTGTACAAAGGACGGCACATCAACTTCGTAACGTGCAGCCACTGGCTGGAAGGCTTGGCAAAGAAAAGCGCCTTGCTCGCCGGACACACGATTACCTGTATTCCCAATCCCATCAATACCAACTTGTTCAAGCCGCACAACAAGCAAGAAGCGCGCAGCAGATGTAAACTGCCTCAGGATGCCAAGCTCGCTCTGTTCGGCTCTGTAAAGATAACGGATAAGCGGAAAGGAATCGACTATCTGGTAGAATCGTGCAAACTGCTGGCGGAAAAGCATCCCGAACTGAAAGAAAAGCTCGGCGTCGTCGTTTTCGGCAAGGAGTCGCAGCAATTGGCGAACTTACTGCCTTTCAAAGTCTATCCGCTGGATTTTGTCAGCAACGAACATCAGTTAGTGGACATTTATAATGCGGTAGACCTTTTTGTCACTCCCTCACTGGAAGAAAACCTGCCCAATATGATTATGGAAGCCATGGCGTGCGGTATTCCCTGTGTCGGCTTCAACGTAGGCGGCATCCCCGAAATGATAGACCATCTGCACAACGGATATGTGGCGCAATATAAATCGTCCGAAGATTTTGCCAACGGCATCTACTGGACGCTTACCGACCCGGATTATTCCAGCCTCTCCGAACAAGCCTGTCGGAAAGCCGTCACCCACTATTCGGAAGGTACTATCGCTAAAAAATATATCGACCTGTACAACAAAGTCACCGGAAGAAATGCATAATCATCTCACCCCCAAGTTCAGCGTCATTACCGTGACCTACAATGCCGAAGCGGTATTGGAAGACACTATCCAGAGCGTTATCTCGCAAACTTACCGCCATGTGGAGTATATCATTGTGGACGGGGCCTCGAAAGACAAAACACTTTCTATCACAGACCGCTACAAGAATCACATCGCACAGGTAGTAAGCGAACCCGATAAAGGCTTGTACGACGCCATGAACAAAGGCATCCGGCTGGCTACGGGCGATTACCTTTGTTTCCTCAATGCCGGAGACAGTTTCCATGAGGATGATACGCTGCAACAAATGGTACATACATTGACAGGAAGCGAATTGCCTGATGTGCTGTATGGCGAAACGGCTCTGGTAGATAAAGAAGGGCACTTTGTCCGTATGCGCCGTCTGTCCGCCCCGGAAACGCTGACGTGGAAAAGCTTCAAACAAGGAATGCTTGTCTGCCATCAGGCATTTTTTGCCAAGCGCGCTTTAGCAGAACCATATAATTTGAAGTACCGTTTCTCCGCCGACTTCGACTGGTGTATCCGTATCATGAAGAAAGCGCAAACGCTACACAATACTCATCTCACGATAATAGACTATCTGGACGAGGGTATGACTACCCGGAACCGGAAAGCCTCGCTCAAGGAGCGCTTCCGCATCATGGCGCAACATTACGGCTGGATAAGCACCGCAGCCTATCATGCCTGGTTCGTACTGAGGGCGGTACTGAAAAAATAATCTGTACGGTTTATAAAATCGGATGTGCCGCCTTATTGGCACACTTATGCCATCGAGCAGGCACAGGCCTGCCATCATAGTGGCACAACATTGCCAATGAAGTGACACGTACATATAGGCTACGGGCAAGCGTACTTAGGGTTTAAGCAGCGAACGCAACTCTTGCACACCTTCCGATGCTCCCTTTTGGATTATATGTATCCGCCGCGTGGAATGTACATCTACCGGTTTAGGATCTATCAGATACACTTCGGCCTCACGAGGCACGTAGTTCAGCAATCCGGCAGCCGGATATACATTCATCGAGGTACCGATAATAACGAATATATCCGCTTTTTCCACATAGTTGACGGCCGTTTCAATCTCAGGAACCGCCTCCCCGAACCAGACGATAAAGGGACGAAGCTGAGTACCGTCACCGGCCTTATCTCCCAACTTCACTTCGTATTCATCCGGTTTCAGTTCTTTTATGTAATGCGGATTATAAGGGGCGCGACTGGAACAAACTTTTGTCAGTTCGCCATGAAGATGAATAACCCGTTTACTTCCGGCACGCTCGTGCAGATTGTCAACGTTCTGTGTAACAACCGTCACATTGAAATCCTTCTCCAGTCCGGCAAGCCCGATGTGCCCGGCATTCGGCTCTACGTCCAGTAATTGCTTGCGGCGCTCGTTATAAAAGTTGATGACCAGTTCCGGATTACGGGCATAACCTTCGGGAGTAGCCACCTGTTCTACCGGATACTTATCCCACAACCCGCCTGCATCACGAAAAGTACTGATGCCACTCTCGGCGCTCATACCCGCACCGGACAAAACAACCAAGTTCTTCATCTTTATATCTCCTTAAAGTTTATATAGTCATACAAATGTATGAATAATACCCGAAAAGAGGGAAGTTATTTTCACTTGCTAAGATTTTTTAATCTGAAAAAAACAAAATCATTCAAATAAAAGACGTACTTTTGCCATTCGTTAATTTGCAATAGGCTGGAAAAGAAATCATTTCAGCCGTCAACAAAATCACTTTATGGATAAATTCAGTTATGCTATCGGCCTTGGAATAGGTCAGAATCTTTTAAGTATGGGTGCTAAGGGCATCGCAGTAGATGACTTTGCACAAGCAATCAAAGACGTTTTGGATGGCAACCAAACGGCTATCAGCCACACGGAAGCCCGCGAAATAGTAAATAAGTACTTCGAAGAACTGGAACAGAAAATGAATGCCGCCAACATTGAAGCCGGCAAGAAGTTCCTTGAAGAAAACAAAAAACGTCCGGGCGTAGTTACCCTGCCCAGCGGACTCCAGTACGAAGTAATCAACGAAGGCAACGTAGGCACATACGCAAAAGCTACCGACCAGGTACAATGCCACTACGAAGGTACATTGATTGACGGAACATTGTTCGACAGCTCCATCAAACGCGGCCAACCCGCCACATTCGGTGTGAGCCAGGTAATTCCGGGATGGGTGGAAGCCTTGCAACTGATGCCCGAAGGTGCCAAATGGAAGCTTTACATCCCCAGCGAATTGGCTTACGGAGCACAAGGTGCAGGTGAAATGATTCCGCCGCACAGTACCCTCGTTTTTGAAGTGGAACTACTTAAAGTATTAAATAAATAATTTTAAAAGCAAAATGAAAAAAGTAACATTTATCATGGCTCTTGCAGCAGCTGCCGGTTTGGCTTCTTGTACTGCACAAAGTCCGAAAGCAAATCTGAAAACGGACATCGACTCATTATCTTACGCTATCGGTATGGCACGTACTGAAGGCCTGGACCAATATCTTGCACAACAAGGTATCGATTCCACTCAGATGACAGACTTCCTGAAAGGTTTCAACGAAGGTGCAACAAAAACAGATAAGAAAGATGCCGCTTACATGGCAGGTCTGCAAATCGGACAAATGGTAAGCAAGCAATGGGTAGAAGGTTTCAACCAACAGATTTTCGGTGGAGACTCTACACAAACTATCAGTCGTGAGAACTTGTTGGCTGGTTTCGTTGCCGGAGTTATCGGCAAGGGCATCATGACCAAAGAAGAAGCTCAGACTTTTATGCAGACCCAAATGGATGCCGTAAAATCTAAAGCTTTAGAGAAGAAATACGCTGACAACAAAGCTGCCGGTGAGAAGTTCCTCGCAGAAAACAAGACTAAGGAAGGTGTTGTAACTACTCCGAGCGGTCTGCAATATAAAGTTATCACCAAAGGAACCGGTGCAATTCCTGCCGATACCAGCAAAGTGAAAGTAAACTACAAAGGTACATTGATTGACGGAACAGAATTCGACAGCTCATACAAGCGTAAAGAACCTGCTACATTCCGTGCCAACCAAGTTATCAAAGGTTGGACAGAAGCTCTCACCATGATGCCTGTAGGCTCTAAGTGGGAACTCTACATCCCGCAAGACCTGGCTTACGGCGCAAGAGAAACCGGTGGTCAAATCAAACCGTTCTCTACCTTGATTTTTGAAGTAGAACTGGTAGGTATCGAAAAATAATACGATAACGCAATAAAGCGGTAGGGCGGTAAAGTGATGATACTTTACCGCCCTATTCAATTATCACCCTACCACTTTATCACCTCTCCATCCCTTATCACTTTATCACCTTATTAACCTATCACTTTATCGTATTATCACTTTTATTCTTTTTTTCTTCCCATTTTATAGATAAATTAAAATAAAGTCCTATATTTGCTTACTATTTGATAAGAACAAGAACTTTACTTATTTACTATTATGGAAAAAATAGACAATCTTGATCGGCAGATTCTGGAGATTATTTCCCAAAATGCCCGTATTCCTTTTAAGGATGTAGCTGCCGAGTGTGGCGTATCACGTGCTGCCATTCACCAACGTGTACAGCGCTTGATTGATTTGGGTGTCATTGTCGGATCCGGCTACCATGTAAATCCCAAGTCTTTGGGTTACAGAACTTGTACTTATGTAGGAATCAAATTGGAAAAAGGTTCCATGTATAAGGCTGTTGTCGCCGAAATGCAAAAGATTCCCGAAATCGTGGAATGTCATTTTACCACCGGCCCATACACTATGCTGACCAAAGTGTATGCACGCGATAACGAACATTTAATGGATTTGCTGAATAACAAGATGCAGGAAATTCCCGGTGTCACCGCAACAGAAACTTTAATTTCACTGGAACAGAGTATCAAGAAAGAAATTCCTATTTGCCCGGAAAAGTAAGATAAATAAAACAATAGAGTGATAAAATTGTTATTTTATCACTCTATAATTTTACCACCTTATCACTTATAAATATGGATTTCTTAAACGAATATCACCTGTCAGGACTTGTAATCGGTATCTGTACTTTCCTTATCATAGGTATCTTTCACCCCATAGTAGTAAAAGCCGAATATTATTGGGGAACTAAATGCTGGTGGATTTTCCTACTGTTAGGGATCGGTGGCGTCATAGCCTCATTATGTACCGAGAACATTCTGGTAGCCTCACTTCTTGGCGTATTCGCATTCTCATCATTCTGGACTATCAAAGAAGTCTTTGAACAGGAAGACCGGGTAAAAAAGGGATGGTTTCCCAAGAATCCTAAACGAACATACAAATTCTAAACAAAATACATTCGCATTTTTATCTGAAACGCTTGCATATTCCAAGAGAAAATACTACTTTTGTCCCCGCTATCCGAGATAAGGATACACCGGACTTGTAGCTCAGTTGGTTAGAGCAACAGACTCATAATCTGGAGGTCCCTGGTTCAAGCCCAGGCTGGTCCACAAGAAAGAGGCTCATTCCGAAAGGAATAGAGCCTTTTTAATTCGCAGAACCCTGATAAAAGTCTGTTGGGATCAACGTAAAACCGGATCAACGTAAAAACCTGAGGGATTTTCTTTTTTAAGCATACAACATTGTCAGTCTATATAAAAAGAAAGCCTTATCTTTTACCCCTCTGAACTGCGCCCTAAACTCTTTGATTTTAGCATTGAACGATTCTGCCGCTGCATTGGTTGCCCTCCTTTCAAAGAAATTGATAATATTCAGATAGTGGGTCTGAATGGATCGTGCCACTCTTCCGAAAGCTAAAAATCCGGATTTATCTACCTCATCATACCATCTCGCAAGCCTCGTCAAGGCTACATCCTTAAACTTACACTGATGATAAATCAGGCCTAAACGCATGGCCAGATAATAGCCTTTCTTAATCTCCGGATACTCTTTAAACAGGATATCAGCCCGTTCTCTTTGAGACTGGGTCCACAAGGATTCTTTCTTGTAAAGAAGATAGATACTTCTCAGCTGTTTCCGCGTGTCTCCATTAGAGAAAACGGGAGCGTGATATATCCTGCCACAGGCTTTTGCATAGGCAATCTGCTCCATATTGGGAGCCATATCCAAGGTTACCTCACGTACTTGATAGCGGCGACGGCGGGAAAGTCTGAGTAAGACAGAACTTACCGTACAGACATCTGTACCTTTTATTATAGCGATAATACTGCCTTTGCCACCATGGGCAGCCTTGTTGGTGAATATGGTATAGAGTTCACCACGCGAAAGGGCAACCTCATCAATACAGACGTAAGCACCGATATTCTTTTCAAAAAGCAGTCAATCCTGTGTATGAGCAAGCTGATCCCAATGAAGATAACCACTCAGATGATTGCGGTATTGACGCTCCAGAAGGGCTCCGTCAATATCATACAGAGTCCCCAATAACTTACAGCTAACCGGATAACTGTCAATATAGCTCTTTTAAAAAAGACGCAAAATCCTGCGTCATACGGGTACCTTCAGCGACCATACTCCAGTTACGGCTGATGTACCCATTACTCTTCTTTAAAATCCAGCGACGACGACGGATATTCAGGAAAAGTTTCTTTCCACGAAGAGGGAAGTCTTGAACAACCACAGGATCATAGCATCCTTTGCTTTCGGTTACCTGGCTGGAATATTGTCCGGGAACGACATTCTTTTCTTCAAGATAAATAACAACCTCACCAGAGGTTTCCTGCACATCTACAAGATCAAAGTAATCTAAAGTACCTTCAGGAAGTAGAAGGTGATAACCAGTGGTATCCATACTAAATAAACTTGAAGGCAAAGATACTAATTTTAAAAGTTACCCCTCAGATTTTTACGTTATTCCCATTACGGACTAATGTGATTTAGTCTCTCATTCGTTATTCTTGTTTTGATGAATATAGTTCATTATTCCATGTTTTGGGATTTTTGTTCTCTATGGTTGATCAGGATAAGATTTTTCTTCCTCTTTCATCAGAAATCAAGCACAGCGGTCACGAGTTGTGATAATAGAACAAATAATAGCCCTAAATACGACAAATGATTCATATTTCCTTTTATCGTTCTAGGTGTACTTTCTTCTAAAACTAAATATCTCTCCTTTTTCCTTGATGCTGCCACCGGAGTATTTTTAAAGTATTATAGCTAAAAAGCAAAAGTAGGTATAGGGAAAAAGCCCATCTCACTTAGAATATCTTACTCTAATTTAGAACTTATATTTATTATCTTTCATTATCGAGACCTAATCGGATTACGTAGTTTCTTCTCAATTTTTTCCTAACTTGAAGCTTGCCCAGCAGCATTTGGTTGATTAGTTTCAGTTGTATCCGAGTATCCTCATTGATATCATTGTAACCGGTAAAGATATTTCCTATATAGTCCTTCAACTCCTTCTTTACCTTTTCTCATTTGTTGATTTCTTGAACCTATATAAGCGCATAATTATACATTAGATATCTTATTCTTTTATTCCTTCTGTTAAAAATCAAATTTGTAATAATAATAGTCTATTTCCTTGTTCTTAGTGCTATCATTACGAGACAAAATATACTAAGATAACCACTAGGAGAATCGCTCAAAACTTGCCAATGTTCAGTGAACGAATTAATAAATCTTTTAGTGAAATTTACGACAAGAGCCATTATAGTAATCAAAAACAGCGTAGTACCAGGCAAAATAATAGACAGCACCTATTTTTTACCATAAAAAAACAATATTTCCACAAACATTCACAAACACTATATTAATTTCGCATTATTGAAAGAAACAATTCGATTTCAAAGACGAAAGGTTAACATTTTTGGAGTAGTTAAGTGAATCTAATATATAATATTTTTAATTATTAAATTATTAAACTATGATTAACAAAAAAAGAGCATTCTGGAACAAGTTGCTTTTAACGAGTGCAATGGCAAGTGCATTGTGTGTCACATATGTGGCTCCTATCAATGCCTCTAATTCAAGAATCTTGGTAGAAGTATCGCAGCAAAACAACAGACGTGTAACTGGTAAAGTCACCAGTACGACAGGTGAACCGTTGATTGGTGTAAGTATTATTATAAAGGGCACTACCACGGGAACAACTACCGATCTTGACGGTAATTTCGTATTGAATAATGTCACCCAGGGAGCCACATTGAAATGTTCTTATGTAGGATATGAGACACAAGAAGTAAAGGTTGTTTTTGGGAAATCACTAGACATCCAGCTGAAAGATGACGCCCAAATGCTGGATGAAGTAGTAGCCATTGGTTATGGAACAGTGAAAAAACGCGATATAACAGGTGCTGTCGCTTCTGTCGGTAACAATGAATTGACAACCGTACCCGTATCTTCTCCCGTTGAAGCAATGCAAGGTAAATTGGCAGGCGTCCGTGTCACAATGCCTGAAGGTAGTCCTGATGCAGAAATTGTGATTCGTGTGCGTGGTGGTGGTTCTATTACACGCGATAATTCCCCTTTATACATTGTTGACGGTTTTCCTGTAAACAGTATTAATGATATACCTACTAGCGAAATTGAAAGCATCGACGTATTAAAGGATGCTTCTTCAACTGCAATTTATGGCTCACGTGGTGCCAATGGTATAGTGCTAGTCACGACAAGGAGCGGAAAAGCCGGTAAAGTTACCGTGAATTACAATGCGTATATCGGATTTAAAAATGCAATTAGCAAAACAGATGTTTTGGACATGCCGGATTATCTAAAATGGTCATTCGAAAAGTTTGCCATGGACAACCAGCTACCCAAATATACATCTGTATTAGGTTCTTGGGCGGATATTTCCAATAGAGCGAAAGAACTGCCTACCACAGACTGGCAAGAAGAAGTATATGGCCGTACGGGACATGTTTTCAGCCAAAATATCAATATTTCGGGTGGTAGTGAAAAATTACGTTTCACACTCGGATATAGCCATAATGATGAAAAAGCTATTTTATATAGTTCAAAATATAAACGAGACAATTTCAGCTTCAAAATGAACTATGAACCTAACAAAAAGGTCAAGATAGACTTTTCAGCCCGCTATTCCCGTACTAAAGTGTATGGTGACGGACAAAGTAGCAGTACCGGTGAATCAAGTGCTACACCTTCAGGCTCATTCAGTCGTATAAATTCATCCATTACACAAACGCCTATCGTATTAGGTAATGGAACAGACGGAGGAATTATTTTGGATCCTACCACCAACAATGAAGGACTTGAAAGCCCTATCATAGAACTGGATGAAAACTACAAAAAGCGCGACCGAGAGAACCTGAATCTAAATGGTTCCTTTACATGGAACATTATTAAGAATCTCAGTTTCCGTACCGAAGTAGGTATGGATGTTTACCGTAACACCCTTGATTACTTTTGTGGTCCGTCCACTTATGAGTCAAAGAACAATACCGTATATGCCGAAAACAGAAATCTTCCGCTCTTAGATGAATCTACTGTCGACAGACGTGCTTATAGAAACGCCAATACCCTTAATTATGACTTCAAAGAGATGTTGGGCGATAATCACAATCTGGACTTAATGGTTGGGCAAGAAATCTTCATCACCACTGAAAACAAAATCACGGCACGTATTGAAGGGTTCCCTGACTTCTACAATTATGACATGGCCATGAAGTTTACCGCCCAAGGCCAAGCTTCACGTTATAATAAATATTTCTATGCCGACGATAAAATGATTTCTTTCTTCGGCCGTGCCAATTATAATTACATGGGTAGATACCTACTTACAGCAAGTTTCCGTGCGGATGGTTCAAGTCGCTTTGCCAAAGGCAATCGTTGGGGCTACTTCCCTTCCGTGGCCGCTGCTTGGCGCATAAGCGAAGAAAATTTCATGGCAGGTACACAAGATTGGTTGAGCAATTTGAAGTTACGCCTAAGCTATGGTCTATCTGGTAACAACAACATTCCGTTGGGGCAAACATTGAGAGAATTCTCTATCACATCAAATTCCTGGATGCATGTTTATGATGGCTCTTTCCTTTCTCAAGGAACCCGCATGACTAATCCTGATTTGAAATGGGAAAGTACGCATTCCCTTAACGCAGGTATCGACTTTGGCTTTTTCAACGGCCGTTTAAACGGCTCGATCGAAGTTTATAAAAACAATGTAAAAAATCTGCTTATGGAAATGACTACCAACGGTTCGGGTTATAACACCCAATTCCAAAACGTCGGTGAGACACAAAATACCGGAGTAGAACTTACTTTAAACTACACGATTCTAAATACCAAAAAGTATGGCCTTGATTTTTCATTCACCATTGGACACAACAAAAATAAAGTAAAGAGTCTTGGTGCTGGTCGCCAGTATTACGACGTGGATACACGTTGGTGCAGCAATGAGATTGGTAGCGACTACCGTGTAGAAGTAGGTAAACCTGTAGGCCAAATCATTGGTTTCGTAACAGACGGACGTTATGAAGTAGATGACTTTAGTAGCTATAATGCATCCTCAGACGAGTGGATTTTAAAAGAAGGCGTAACAAAGAACTCATTAGGTTATGGTAAAATCCGTCCGGGTTCACTGAAACTTAAAGATATGACTAATGACGGAAATGTTACCAATGATGACAAGGTGGTGATTGGTGATGCCAATGCATGGGCTACCGGCGGCTTTAGCCTGGGTGGGCGTGTAGGTAACTTTGATTTAAACGCCAACTTTAGCTATAGCTTGGGCAATGATATATACAACGCCGACAAGATTGAGCAAACCAGTACCCGTTCAGGAAACTGGCGTAACCTAAATGCAAGTTTTTCCGAAGGTAACCGTTGGACCAATATTGACGAACAAGGGAATCTCACCAACGATCCGTCCAAATTAGCCGCTCTCAATGCAAACACAACACTTTGGTCGCCTAATATAACCCATGCAGTGTTACACTCTTGGGCCATTGAAGATGGTTCATTCCTTCGTTTGAACAACATAACTTTAGGATATACACTTCCCAAGAACTTACTAAGCAAGATTTATATCCAGAACCTACGTCTCTACGCTACCGCTTCCAACCTTTTCTGTATTACAAGCTACTCTGGTGCAGACCCTGAAGTTGATTGTAAACGTAACATGGCTGTATGCCCAGGGCTTGATTACTCGGCTTATCCCAAGAGCAGACAATTCATATTCGGTGTAAACCTCACTTTCTAATGTAACTCTAATAGTAAAAATTCAATAAGAACAGCAATGAAAAAACAACATATAATATTATGCGCATGGCTCGCTATTGGCGGATTTATGCTCAACTCATGCGATGATTTCCTTGATGTCAAAAGCGAATCATCTTATAACGAAGAAGTCATTTTTACCCAGGAAGCCTTGACAGAAGATGCAGTGATGTCTGTATACAGTTGGTATGGTTCAACCAATTCCCATCGTGGACGTTACATGCCTTATTATGGCATGAATACGGATGCCGAATATTTCAACAAACTTAATGATGTACTTGATGCTGAAACTTCTTTGACTACTTATAGCGCCGAAGCCAATAACAGTAAAATGGTGGGTGGTTCCGACCCGAATTCATACACTTGCTTCTATAATGCCATTGAAGCAGCTAATGTCTGTATCGAAGGTATACGCAAATATGGCAAACCTGAAACCAATACGCTGATGGCATACTTCTTGGGTGAAGTACTTACGTTAAGGGCTCACTACTATTACGATTTAATTAGAGCTTGGGGAGATGTTCCTGCACGCTTTGAGACAGTGAAAACCAGTAGTATTTTTTTGGAGAAAAGTGACCGCGACGTCATTTACAAACAAATTATTGCCGACTTAAAAGAAGCTGCCGATATGCTTCCATGGCCCAATGAAACAGAGCGTACCAAAACAAACGAACGTGTAAACAAAGCATTTGCTTTGGGACTTCGCGCACGTCTTATTCTAATGGCTTCCGGTTATGCACAACGCCCTAATAGTTTGGACGATACAGAAGGCAGTTCTATTCGCCGAAGCAGTGACCCTGAACTTACAAGCGATAACCTTCTTCGTGAGGCATACAATGATTTGAAGTCTATTATTTCAAGTAAAAAATGTAACCTTGTTTCTGACTATAACCAACTTTGGGACAACCTCTGCAAAGACAAGATTTCATTCTCGGAAAACGGTGGTGAAAACATCTTTGAGATTGGTTATAACGACGGACGTGGACGCTTCTTGATGCACTGGGGTGTCTGCTACACGAACGACAAGACCAATCCCCACTATCAAAGAAACGGTTTCCAAGGTGGACAAAGTTGTCCTACTCCTACCCTTTATTACGCATATGATGAATCTGACTTGAGAAGAGACATCAATATGGTACCTTACAAATGGAACAATGGCGGATACACATTAGAGCGTCTTGACATTGCAAATACCCAAGCTAACCCCAGTTTCAACTTTGGACGTTACGACTACAATCGCATGGACCGCATTGTGACATCAAATGATGACGGCGTTAATTTGCCCGTATTAAGATATGCTGATGTCCTATTAATGGCAGCAGAGTTAGCTAATGAATTAGACGAATTGGAACCGGCAAAAGGATATCTTAAAGAAGTACGTAACCGTGCATTTGCACCGGCAGACCGTGCAAGATGCGTTGATGACTATCTATCTGCTATCAACGACAAAGCTGCAATGCTTAAAGCCATTCAAGATGAACGTTTGTTTGAATTCCCCGGTGAATGTTTACGTAAACAAGATCTTATCCGTTGGAATAAGTTAGGCGAAACAGTAAAAGCCACAGCCGCAGATATCAAGGCGCTCCATAACCGTACAGGCAAATATGCAGATGTACCGACCGTGGTTTATACACGTAAAATTGATGATAAAGGCAATATTGAAGTATATGGCCTGAATAGAGGTGAAACCGCAACTCCATCGGGCGACGGCTGGGTAAAACTTGACTATGACTTCATCAGCGATGTTACCCGTTCTGATTTGCAAGAACACTTCTATGCAAATGATCCTGATAAACGCCAATTTTGGCCTATTTTCCAAAGCGACTTAGATGCTTCCAATGGAGCACTTATCAACAATTACGGTTATTGATTATATAATTGAATGATGTTTAGCAAACAATTTGGATAATAGTGTAAGGTCAATATAAGAAAGGGTGGACTGGAAAATAGCGAGAATTAATCTCCCAGCCATCCTTTTTATTCATTTCTTTTGTACTAGGATTTGTATCACTAATTGTAAAAAGACTATTCATATGTTGAAACAAAGAATAATAAAATGGATTATTGTAGGTTTATTGATACTTTGGCACGGAACAATCATGGCAATCATCCCTTACAAACAGAATGGTAACACACTATACTTTGGTAACGAGGGCAAAGAAAGCATGCGTATTGAGTTTTGTAATCCTCAAATGATTCGTATCACCAAATCTCCTGACGGAAATTATCGCCAAAATGAAAACTGGATGGTAGTAAAATATGACTTTGATAACGTTAATTATGAAGTCATACAAAATTCAACAAATACCATCGTTCGCACAGAATACATGGAGCTTTGCATCACAACTTCACCTTGGCTTGTCAGTGCAAAGAATTTAAAAGGAAAAGTTTTATATAAAGAAACTGCAATTACCCTACCTTCCGGAAAACAAGGTCCATCAACAACTTGCCTGTTGGGAGCAGATGAACATTTTTTTGGCTTTGGTGAACGCATGGATTTCTTAGATCAGCGAGGACAAAAGCTGCATTTGAACGTAGAATTAGGTAGAGGCCCGCGTCCCGCTGTTGGTGGTAAAGACATTCTCAGAGCCAACTACTGTCCTGTACCTTTCTTCATGAGTACACATGGGTATGCTCTTTTCTTCCACAATGCAAGTCCCACAGATTGGGATATGGGTTGGAGTGATATAAAGCAATATAAATTTTCTGCAGATTGTGGTGAATTAGACTATTATCTAATAGTATCATCCAATATGGAAGGTATGCTCAGGAATTACCAGCTACTGACTGGTAATGCTCCACTCATGCCCCACTCCGCATACGGTCTACATGTTGGTTCTTATAGCGGCGGTACATGGAATCACGAAACAGAAGCCTCTGATTCATACAATATAGAAGTTGTTCGCAGATTGCGTAAAGAACAAATTCCTTTCGATATGTTTTGGCTTGACTCCACTTGGCGAATTTTTGGCAAACGGTACCACAATGGTGGATGTAGTTTTGAGTTTCAACATAATCTGAAAAACCCATCAAGCATGATAGACTCAATCTATGCCAATAATGTGAACATGTTTGGACTGCACATCCGTTCCATTGTAGATGACGGCTATGAAGGCAACACGCTCTTTCAAGATGCAGTTAAAGCAAAAGCTGTTTATCCGGGAGCCTCAACAGAAGGTATAATCAACTTCTTCAATCAAAAATCTGTAGATTGGTGGTGGGATAATGCCATGAAACGTATCGTTGATTTAGGGGTACAGTTCGTTAAGACAGATGTAGGTAGCGCTTTCCACCTAAAAGATGATATGGCGACCCTACCTGGCACTGAAATCACTGGCAAAGAATTACATAATCTCTTTCCTATTGTTTATGCAAAAGCACCTTTTCTCAAATTTCAAACTCACAATAAAAAAAGAGGTCTTGACCACACGCGTGAAGGTTATGCAGGCATACAACGTTACCCTTTTATTTGGGCTGGCGATTGGGGAACAGAATGGCAATGGTTTGAGCCTGTAATTCGCGGTGGACTCAACATAGGGCTGTCAGGTATTGGCAATTGGGCGCATTGCATGGGTGGATTTGAGCAATATTCAGATTACGACACTGACCTTTACCTACGATGGGTACAATTTGGGATGTTCAGCCCTGTAGCTATGTTGTTCGGCATGGACCATCCTCGTTATCATATGCCATGGACCTATGGCGAAGAAGCCATGAATATCTTCCGTCAATATGATAACCTCCGCTATTCGTTAATACCTTACATTTATACAAGTGCGTATCAAATGTACACTACTAGCCGGCCGATAATGGCTCCTCTGGTCTATGACAACCTCAACGATGAACGTACTTACCAAATCTCCGACCAATACATGTTTGGTCCTGGCATGATGATTTGCCCTGTGGTCACAAAGAATGCGTTGAGTCGGTATGTGTATTTCCCTAAAGGCAAATGGATAGACTTCTGGACTGGTGAACGCCTAAAAGGGCGCCAATACAAATCCTTCCTTACACCTATTGAGCGTATGCCAATCTTTATTAAAGAGGGCGCTATCATCCCTCGACAGAAAGTCGTTCAATTCATAGGCGAAAAACCTATCAACAATATTGAGCTACTTATATTCCCTACTACCCATTCTTCATATTTCTATTATGAAGATGATGGAGAAAGTTTAGATTATCAATCAGGGGAATATTCATTAACCGAGATTGACAGCAGAGTAGTAAATAACACCTGGACATTAAAAATCCAAAAGCCAATAGGTAATTTCAAACCAACGCCTCATACTTATAGTATTCAAGGATATTGGGATCAAAAGCCTACTGTTGTGATACAAAATGGGAAAACGATGCCCGAGCGTAACCAGCTCGACAACCCAGAGAACAAAGAGAACTGGTGGTACGATAATGAACGCCATATAATCTACATACAATCACAAGTAACCAATATGTCAGAAATCTGTCTCTCCATTAAATAAATAAAAAGAACTATAATGAGAAATATGAATACTATAAGACACACGCTTCAAACAATTTTCCTACTCTTAGTAATCTTCTGTCCCCATTTATGGGGACAAAGATATGACGCACTACGCTTTAACAGGCCTGAAGCCTATAATGCTTACTTAATGCGCTATTTACATCGCAAGAGCTTAGAACGGGATAGTATATTCAACTCCGCATTGACTTCTAAGAATGCGCTTAAACGCCATATTGAATTTTTGAAGCAACAGTTCAATACACTATATGGTACATTCCCCGAACGTTTACCTATAAAAAGCAAAGTAGTGGGACGTATTTTAGGCGAAGGTTTCATAGTTGAAAAAATATGGTTTCAAAGTTTACCAGGTCGTTATGTCACAGCACATCTTTATTTACCCAAATCCACATCAAAGCAATTTCCTGCTTGCATTGAAATGTGTGGACATGGATTACGTGGTAAAGGCTCCGGATCCAATTCTGCAATTCTGATGGCATTAAACGGAATAGCTACTTTGGTGGTAGACCCTATAGGTCAAGGTGAGCGACTGCAACTGATAGACGTTAAAAGTTTTGAGCCGCTAACACGAGGTGCCACTACAGAACATACATTACTCAATCCCGGTCTTATGCTTTTAGGTAGCAGCCTCGCCGCACAAGAATATTGGGACAATAGCCGCGCAATAGATTATTTGTTATCACGAAAAGACATTGACGGAACAAGAATAGGAGCTTATGGATTTTCCGGTGGTGGAACACAAAGTACTTATTTGATAGCTATGGATAATAGGATACAAGCTGCCTGTATAGGGTTATTCTTTTCAAACCGTACCCGCACATTAGAATTAATGGGACCCTCTGATGGATGCCAGCAAATACAGAATGAAGGAGCACTGGGTATTGAATTAGCTGATTTTGCCCTTACAATGGCTCCAAAGCCATTACTCATTCTTGACGGTTTATATGATTTTGTTGACCATTGGGGAGCTCTTCAAGGATTCAAGGAGCTTAAACAAGCTTACAAGCTCTTGGGGTATCCTGAAAACATCAGTCAATATTATGCCGAAGACGGGCATAGTACTCCCCCTGACGTCCAAGAACAGCTTGTAAGATGGTTCTCAAAATGGTTAACAGAGTATGAGCCAGTAACCGTAAATTGGCCGCAAAATCCTCATTGGCAAGGTAGTAATATGTTATGTACCACTTTGGGACAAGTTAACGTAAGTTTTCATGATTCCAAATCACTCATCCAAGAATATCTTGAAAAAATGAATTCCTTAGAAGTTTCGCGTAATTCTTTTTGCCAATCTGATAAGCAAAAGATAAAAAGTATGATAATGAAACTCTTAGGCATACAAAATCTCAGTAACGAAGTAGAAGCTGTATGCACTGGATTCAACAAACTAAAAGCACACGACGAATATCGCTTTCAACTAAACTCTAAAGGTCAAATGCCAATAGCCTGCATTGTCAGAATTCCGCATCGACCTAATGCCAATGCCCCCATAAAGATACATCTCTGCGATAAGGGAAAGTCTTGGTTTATGACAGACTTGGATAGGAAAGACGAAACCTCCGATGGAACAATCTTGATTGCCGCAGACTTCAGGGGACTCGGCGAAATAGAAGATCCGTCTATATACAATCTATCAAAATATTGGAATCGTGAGTGGCGGAATGCCGCTATTAGCATTCACATAGGACGTCCTATAATGGGACAACGTGTAACAGACTTATACACGCTGGTAAACTTCTGTTCATCCAATAAATTACTCAAAGGACATCCTGTCCAAATAATTGCCGATGGCATATATGGTCCAGTTGTAATGCATGGAGTAGTTTTGGACGAACGAATTAAACATGCCACTTTAAGTAGAACCCTCAAAACATGGCGTGAATATCTGGCAAAACCACAACAATATGACATGTATTCCAATGTCATACCAAATGTGTTACATTATTACGACCTACCCAATCTTATCAAATTAAGTGAATCACGTATTAAATTCACAGATTAACCATTCTTCTAAATTCAAAACATATGAGACTGCTAACAACCATTACTTTTTTTTGCATAACAATGATGATAACATGTACAGCACAGTCTTCGTACACCCCCCTTGATATGAATGATCCTGTTTATTACAAAGGAAACCATATCATCTATCGTGAAAACAAAATAGAGTTAGGACCTAAGGCGATTTATATAGATTGTCAACTTGACGAACAAACAATCACACATAATCCGTATGTATTCAACAACTTTAACAAAGCTATGGAACATCTGACTCCTGGTACTGAAAAAGCCCCGATGACCGTATATATTGCCCCTGGTGTATATTGGATTGATGACCCAGATGATCCGGCCATACGATACCCCAAAGCAGGTGATTCTTGTCCTTTCGGTATAGAAATTCATTGCCAATGGCTTAAGCTTCAAGGTCTGAATGCCAACCCTCGCAATGTGGTGTTGGCTGTGGCCCGCGGACAATCACAAGGAGCTTACGGAAATTTCACCATGATGAAATATGTAGGTGATGGACTCAACATCAACGATATGACCTTGGGCAATTTCTGCAATATCGATCTTGAATTTCCCCTCAAGCCTAAATGGGGACGTAAAAAACGTATGAACGCCATTACACAAGCTCAATTGGTTTTTGCTTATGGCGACAAACATGTATGCCGCAACGTACATTTTCTCAGCCGTCTTAACTTGGGTATCTTTTGGTGTGCCAAACGTACATTCTACCATCATTGTTATTTCGAAATGACCGATGACTCAATGGGTGACACAGGTGTGTATTTAGAATGTAAAATGAAGTTTTTCAGTTCCATGCCATGGGGTAGCACGCAACGTATTGGTGGAATGGTATTGCTCAATTGTGATTTGCAGACTTTATGCAAAGAACAACAACTTATCTCTAAAACCAATTGTGGACCAGCATCTCTCATCGACGTACGTTACCATAGTCCCTACTCGCCCTACTTGGGATGGATTCCCGAACGCGACACTAACTTACGTTTCTATCAAAGCAATATTACCATGAATGGCAAACAAGTATGGCTAGAAGAAAAGAAGAAAGATTTGACTAAGGACATCACAAACAAGCGAGTGCTTGAAGCTTATCGTATCATTGATGGAAAAGATACGATTTATAACACCTACAATCTTCTTTGCGGAAATGATGATTGGGATCCAATGAACATAAAGCCACGTATAGTTTCTATCGAAAGTAAATTAGGAAGATCCTTGCACCACATACCTATCCACCTAATGCTGCAAGCCGAATCGGACACGCTCACTACTGGACAGGCATCCACAACCATGATAGCTACCATGTATAGGATGTCGGGCTACAAGGCCGCTATGCAACCCTTAATTTGGGAATACGACCACACACTTCTAAAAATGGAGGGGGATAACAGTCAGAAAATGGTCACCAGTATCAGTATGCGTGACTCTACTTGTGCCACTACTGTAAATGTCAAAACTGAAGATGGATTAGTAGCCGCCTACAAGCTGATTGTCAAGCCACAAGAAATGCCGGCTCCTTCATTTAAGTCACAACCGTCATTGAAAATAAATAAAAAAGGACTCATTTCATTAAATTACCAGTTGAATTTACCTGAAAAACGATACGATTGTAGTGAGGTTTGCTGGTACAAATGCACATCTTCCAGTGGTGACAATGCGATATTGGTCAAAGTGAATCACCGTAACAATCCTCAATTGACTTATCAACTAACAGCAAATGATGCAGGATACTACATCATGGCGGCAGTGACGCCCAAACATCAAACCAGCCTCAAAGGGGAAGTTGCACGTGCTGTTATACGCCCCCGGTATATTCCTAATCAAGATTATAGCTACGAAACCGATTTTACCGACTTTCCGATCCAACAACAATATCAAATCAAAAATGGATTTTGGACAGTAGATGGTTATCATCCCAAGGATATCGAGTATTACAAGTGGGAAGTAGATAGCATTCAAAATTGGATCTATACAACACATAAAGGCCAAACAGGGCTAATGAATGTTGCACGTGGTGCCCGCCTACGTTTTACACCAATACAAGGTACATATATGAACATGAGTATAGATTTAAAAGTATCGCCTCTCAAAACAGCAGGGCAAGGATTTGGCAGCGCTACTGGCCAATATATGGATGTATGCCTCAAATTTGATACGAAAACCCTAACTGGTTATGGTTTACGTATAATCCGCACAACGAAATATTCAGATGCTGTTGATTTTTACTTTGTTAAATATAATAACGGTAAAATCAAACAGATTAGCAAAGAAATCAGTGCGATATGCTACCAAGCTCCTTGCTACATTAAAGTAGAGAATCGTGGCAAGCAACTCATTGCCGATATCCGTACCGACTATCACATGAAAGCTGATGACCCACGTGCCCACAATGTTCACATAACGGCCGAAATGGATACTTGTACCCCACTTGGAGGATTTGCCATTCAACATACAGGTTCCGGATGGGACAATGCTTCGTGCTTACAACATTTAAAAATTAATTGGAAAAAATAATGAATATGAGACGTACATTTATTCTGTATATACTGTTTTACATTACAACTTTTTTATATGCACAACAACGTTACACCCCATTAGATACAACAGACCCTGTGATGTTTTTTGGAGACCGTATAACTTATCAAAATAAAACTATTACTCTTGGCGCTAAAGCTCTTTATGTAGATGGACAACTCAGTGAAGAACAGGTTAATCGATTTCCCTATGTCTATAATAGCATTAACGAAGCTATTAAACATGTAACTTCAGGTACTGAATCGGAACCAATGACTATATACATAGCACCATGGGTGTATTGGGTAGACAACCCTGATGATCCCAACATTCGTTATCCTAAGAAAGGTGAGAAATTACCATTTGCTATAGAAACAGATTGTCCCTACCTTCATTTCGTTGGGCTAACAACAGATCCTCGCAATGTTGTATTGGGCGCCAATCGAGGACAGTCACAAGGATCTTATGGTAACTTTACACTCATGCGGTGCACAGGCGATGGATTAGCATTCTATAACTTAACACTGGGGAACTATTGCAATATAGACTTAGAATACCCCTTACTGAGCAAATTAAACCGTAAAAGACGTATGGATACAATCACACAAGCACAATTAGTCTTTGCATTGGGCGATAAGAACGAGGCTCATAATGTGCATTTTCTAAGCAGACTTAACCTTAATCCCTTATGGGGGGGCAAACGCACATTATTTGATCGCTGCTATTTAGAAATGACGGATGACTCCCTATGCAAGTCTGCTGTATATTACAAATGTGATTTCACTTTTTTTAGCTCTATGCCGTTTGGAAGCACACAGCCTATGGGGGGAGCTGTACTATTAGACTGTGACATTTGGGTAAAAACAGTAGGTGACCAATATATATCTAAATCGAACCGGGGGCCAGCTTCACTTATTGATGTGCGATATCATTGTGACCACCCCATTTATCTTGGTTGGGTAAGAGAGCCACAAACCGATTTGCGTTTCTACCAGGCTAATGTTACACTAAATGGTCAGCAAATAAAACTTGAGCAACGTAATCATAAACTTACTTGCGATATAAATAATAGAACTGCAATTGATGCTTATCGCATTATTATTGATGGAGATACATTATACAACACTTATAATTTGCTTTGTGGCAATGACTGTTGGGATCCAATGAATGTAAGGTCTTCCATAGAAAAGATAGAGCAACAGTTATCCCGGTCGTTAACCACACTGCCTATACACTTATTAATAACAACATCAGCAGATACTCTTATTGCTGAAGGGTCAGCAGTTACTTTAGAAGCAAAAACATTGAAAATGGGTGGATACGAAACACAGACACCTACTTTAGATTTTGAATATGACAAATCGCTTCTTAGGCTAGAGCGTCAAGGAAACAAGTTTCAACTATATAGTATAAGCCAACGTGACACAGCTTGTAACACTACAATTATAGCGCGCACATCATCTGGATTAGAAGGTGCCCATACAATCACCATCTATCCCAAGATTGAACCAGCCCCGGCTTTTACTCAACTACCTAATCTTTCTACTAATAAAGAAGGTAAAGTAACGCTTAACTATAAGTTAAATCTTACTGAAACTAAATACGATTGTAGCGATATCCGATGGTATCGAAGTCCTACGGCTGAAGACAATGATGCAATCCTGGTAAAAATTAGTCCGGAGAAGAAACCGATACGGCAATATCAACTCAGCAAAAATGACGAAGGATATTATCTCATTGCCGAAATTAGCCCCCGCCATCAAGTAAGCCGTTTCGGAAAAAGTATACGAACTGTAATGAAAGTAACACAAGTACCACAAGCTTCTTATGAATTGGAAACCGATTTCACAGACTTTCCGACCCAACAGCAGTATCAAATCAAGAACGGATTTTGGACAGTAGATGGTCATCATCCCAAGGATATTGAATACTACAAGTGGGAAGTAGATAGTGTTCAAAATTGGTATTACGGATGTATACGTGGCGAGTGCGGATTACTACAATCCACCCGAGGCGCCCGTTTAAGGTTTACACCTATCCAAAGTACATACGGTAACATGAAAGTCGACCTCCAGATAGCATCGTTCAAGGCTGGTCAAGGATTTGGTAGTGCTACTGGGCAATATATGGATATTTGTATTAAATTTGATACCCGTAATTTAACCGGATATGCATTGCGCATCATTCGTACTACTAAGTACGCTGATGCAGTGGATTTCTACTTCGTAAAGTACACAAATGAAAAAATTGAACAAATTAGTAAGGCAGTAACCACTATATGCTACCGTACACCATGCTATATCCATATCGAAAACCAAGGAACTTTACTGAAAGCTACTGCGCGAACTGATTATCCGCTTGATAAAAAAGATACCCGTGCACACAAGATAGATATTTCAGCACAGATGGACGAATGTACTACCTTTGGTGGATTTGCCATTCAACATACAGGTTCCGGTCGTGGAAATTCCTCGTGTTTACAATATTTAAGAATTGAATGGCAGTAGTGAACATCCCTAAAATAATGATTTATGGATTTTCAAATACAATTTTTTATAAAACGTAAGATAGCCATTTCATTTTAGGTTGAGAATTTTATCCAACAGATTAATGAGATTCTAAAATTCAGTCTTATCAATCTATTGTGTTTTTTCTACACATAGATTTCAAGCCACTTTTTGTATATTCGTATTTCCTATTTTGCTCCTTCATGCGTCAAATATACGATATCAAAGTGGCTTATGAAAAGATAAAATGCAGAGTATCTATTGCTACTCTGCATTTTACACAAAAAAGTAATTATAATGATTAAGGCAGCATTGGAATTCGCTCCTTTGCTGCCTTAATTGTTTACGTTTATTAACCAACTTAAACTTATACTCCTTTTCTTAATTTTTTTGAAAAGTTGTTCCATCATCTCTAAAATAATGGATAAGTAGGTTATATCTATAATAACAGTTTCTCTTATCTTTTGTGATGTAATGAATAAAGTAACGATAACTTTCATAATTGTATTGATTTAATAGGTCATATTGAATTAATCTGATATGAAATTAACCATATTACAGAAAGGAAACTAATGAAAGTATAACCTTTGTTGGATGAGGAGCAGAAATATAAGTCAGTTGAAGTTTTTATAAACTCAATTAGAAACAACACATAATTCATATACTTATAAATAGTGATGTTCAAAACATACAGCATTATTAAGATATATAGTTTTATTATCCCCCTTATTGAATAATTTTATATTCATTCTACTAAATATGCTAAGAATAATATCTTAGATTACATAAAAATTAGTAGATTTATAACCATAAGTTCTATATTGGCTAATTATTGACTAACAAGCTTACAAATAGATTATTAATCTATTGATAAACAACATATTAATAAACCTAAATATAATGGTTCATAATCTGAAGGTCCCTGGTTCAAGCCCAGGCTGGTCCACAAGAAAGAAACTTATTTCGAAAGGGATAGAGCCTTTTTAGTTATAAACTATTCAAGTTACCGGAAAACACGCTCATTCAGTACTCCCAATTCATCGATTTCTATCCGGTTTTCATCGGTTTTCCAACCGTAACCACCCGAAAAGTATTCAGCAGCATAAAGAATTAATCTACTTTTGAGCCAACAATCATAAAAACCAAAAACAATGGAAGACAAACAGAAATTCCCGTTTCACAAAGGTTATGGCAAAATGCTGACAGCCTCACTCCTTATCCTTACCGGATTATTACTCTTTGCCCGCAATTCGGGAATGATAACCGAAGAATATTTCAACCTTCTGGTAGCGTGGCACTCCCTTTTTATTATAGTAGGTACATACACCATCATACGCCAACGCTATCTTTTGGGCGGTACTTTACTATTGGCAGGCATTTATCTTTTAGGCAACAAACTCATGTTATTCCCCGATAACTCCCAAGCAATGTTTTGGCCTTTAATTCTTATCCTTACTGGAATCTTTGTCATCAGCCCCCATCGAAGCAAACATTGGAAAAACCGTAGAATGCAACATGCCAGAATGATGCAACAAATGGCAAATGCAAGAATGGGAACACAAGGAGAACAAAAATACCAATCGGAAGACGGTTTTCTATACTCAAACAACTCGCTCAGCGCCGTACGTCATGTAGTATTGGATGAGCTGTTTAGAGGAGCCAATATACGCACCTACTTCGGCGGTACAACAATCGACTTACGCCATACACACATAGCCTCCGGCGAAACCTACATAGACCTGAACTGCAACTGGGGCGGAGTCGAGTTATTCATCCCTTCAGACTGGAAAGTACAAATAGAGTGTAACTGCTTCTGCGGCGGTTGCGAGGACAAACGTTGGAAAGGAGCGGAAACCAAACAAGAATGGTCTGTACTCATCATCCGGGGCAATATATCATTCGGCGGCATAGAAATAAAAGATTGACGTATGGAAGCACATCCGATAACAGATTACCCTTATCGCTGGACTCCGGCACTGGGACTTTCACTCTTTCTGGTGATTGCTCAAACCGCATTGCTCCGATGTTATACCGACACAGACTGGATACCCGCCCTAATAGACGGAATTACCACAATTGGATGGTTCATAATACTATCCTATCTGTCATGGTTTATAGTAGGCACCGTTTCCATGTGCAGAACGAACATCATAACCGGTGTAACAGTCATTTTATTATGGCTGGCAGGAAGTTTCATGATTTGCGACATCATGGTAAGAATTGCAGGTATGCCATACATACCATTTGCCTATACCATACCTTTTCGCCTTTTGTTCGGTATCCCCGCCTGGATAGCCATACTTTTATGGTATCATCTCCAACAGGCAGGAAACGTACCTTCGGAAGAGGCAAACTTTCCCATCCCCGAACACGAAGAGATATCCACAGAAGAGCAAGTACGAGATGAACCCATCGACCGCATTACTGTAAAAGACGGTTCCCGGATACATATCATCAAAGTAGAAGAACTGCTATATATACAGGCCTGCGGAGATTATACCACATTGGTAACCTCCACGGGAGAATATATTAAGGAGCAAACCATGAAATATCTTGAAACACATTTACCCGCAGACAACTTTGTTCGTATTCATCGTTCAAGTATTGTGAATATAACGCAAATATCCCGTCTTGAACTTTTTGGCAAAGAAACATATCAGCTGATACTAAAGAACGGAGTAAAGCTACGGGTAAGCCTTACCGGTTACCGATTACTGAAAGATCGTCTGGGTATATAAATCAAATACGAACCGGAGTTTCGGTAACCATCCCCTCTGCTACCGCCACAGCTATTTACATCACCATAAATCCTTAGCTGTAATAAGACCTGCTTTATCATATTTCGATTATCTTTGTCCGTCACAAGGAGAATTGAAATATGATAAAATCTGCAAGATACCTGTTCTTCATCTGTATATCGGCTATTATTGGGGGCGGATGCCGGCAACATCCTTCCATACAAACCGCTACGACTGAAGATATTTATACAGACACCATATGCTCCGTACTCCCTGCCAAGAGCAAAATGGCGGCTTATCTGGATTCGCTCGGCTTCATCAATATTGCCGAGGCGGATAACAGTATTGCCATAGACCTGATGTACACCCGTGCAGACAATTTCACAGGGCAGGTATTATACGAAGACTTGCATGAAGCCTATCTTCACCCGGAAGCAATGGAAAGCCTGTTGCAAGCCCAAAAACTCTTGAAAGAGATATGTCCTGATTACAGCCTCATCGTCTACGACGCAGCACGTCCTATGTCTGTCCAGCAGAAGATGTGGAACGTGGTAAAGGGAACGCCCAAATATATATACGTATCCAACCCCGCACGGGGCGGTGGCCTGCACAACTATGGCCTGGCGGTCGACATCAGCATCATCGATGCCCAAGGACAGCCGTTACCAATGGGTACCCCCGTAGATTATCTCGGTAAAGAAGCCCATATTACCGGAGAAGAGCAATTAGTACAAGCAAACAAGATTACCAAACAAGAAATGAAGAACCGCCGTCTCTTGCGTAAAGTAATGAGAGAGGCCGGTTTCCGCCCGTTACCCAGCGAATGGTGGCACTTTAACCGTGTCAGCCGGCAGACAGCCAAAGAAAAGTACCCAATAATCCCTTAACCCAAGCAACCTCTATCTGCAAAAAACGGACAGCCTGCGTCTTACTTTATTTCCTCACTATAACTTTGCAAATGATACAAACCAAGAATTGAAGTCTCCTCATATAGTGCAGAACTGTTTGTTTTGGTTATCTTTGTAATAAAATACCAAATTATCCCCCAATGATAACAAGAACAATGGACATTTTCACGTTTAGAAAGGAGATATAAAAAGATATATTTGACAATACAGTTCCTTATCTTGAAAAATTTACCGAGAATGGAAAAGACACGAATGACCGAAATACACAGCCAAGACACTCTCCACTTCATCCGTACACACCGCCGGGAAGACGTAAGACTCCTTGCTTTGCAGGCACACCGTTACCCCTCGGTAGATATGCCTGCCGCCATCACACAAATTTCCGGCTGGCAGATTGCCAGAGAGAAGATACCTGCATGGGCCGAAAACGAGAAGATACTCTATCCGGTTCACCTTTCTCTGGAGCAATGCTCCTCCGAGGTGACGGCACGATATAAAGCGGAGATTATAAACCGTCTGCTGAAACCTGAACAACAGAGCTCCGAAAAAAATGCCACTCCCGTATCGGGAAATTCCGTCACCGACCTCACAGGCGGATTCGGCATTGACTGCGCCTTTTTATCTTCCTGCTTCCGGAAAGCTACTTACGTGGAACGCCAGCAAACACTTTGCGAGATTGCCCGGCACAATTTTCCCGCCTTAGGGTTGAACCACATTTCCGTCTGCCATGAAGACAGCATTCACCATCTGCAAGAGATGAAACCCGTAGATTGGATATTCATAGACCCCGCCCGACGTGACGGGCATGGAGGTAAAACGATAGCTATCAGCGAGTGCGAACCTGATGTGTCCGCTTTGGAAGACTTACTGCTTGAGAAAGCGTCACACGTTTTGGTTAAGTTGTCTCCTATGTTGGATCTAACTCTCGCATTGCACGATTTGAAACATGTACAGGCAGCCCATGTCGTTTCCGTCAACAACGAATGCAAAGAGCTTCTCCTCGTATTAGGGCACGAAATAAATTTATCCTCCGAGGAAATTCCTATTCACTGCGCCAATCTCACAGCATCGCAAAAGGCTCAAAACCTTCTGTTCACCCGCCAACAGGAGAAAGAGCATCCATGCCCGTATACCTCCACATTGAAAGCATACTTGTACGAGCCCAATGCATCCATCCTAAAAGCCGGAGCGTTCCGCAGCGTTTCATCCATATATAATGTAGAGAAACTGCATCCCAACAGCCACCTTTACACTTCCGACGCATATATACCGGACTTTCCCGGACGCAAGTTCCGCATTACCGGCAGTAGCAGCCTCAACAAGAAAGGGCTTAAAGAACTGATAGGTACGGAAAAAAAAGCCAACCTCACAGTACGTAACTTCCCCACCAGCGTGGCCGAACTGCGAAAGCGCCTGAAACTGGCGGACGGTGGAGATATCTATCTGTTTGCAACTACCCTTGCCGATGAAAAAAAACTATTGATTGCCTGTAAACAACCCTGATATATAGTCAAAAAGCAGTAAAACATAAAGACGTGGAACTGGCATATCCGATTTGCAACTTAATTGTAATATTATTGTTACCGGTTCTTCAAAATCCCGTAAAACAGACGTAACTCCATACCTGTACTTTTGCCGCAAATTATTAACAGATAATAACAGGTATGAAACAAATTGTAAGAGCATTCTTATTCCTGCTCCTATTCGCAACGGCCAGTAACACGACAATGGCCGATGAAAAAGCAAATATCGTTAAACAAGGTACGATACGCGGCCGTATCATCGATGTAACAAAGCAAACTCTCCCGGGTGCTTCAATCTATATCGAGAAACTACACACCGGCGTGACGAGCGACGTCAACGGTTTCTACACATTCCCCAACCTCGACCCGGGAACTTATACGGTGAAAGTAAGCTACGTAGGTTACTCGCCCGTAGAGCTGAAAATCACGATTCCCGCCGGACGTACTTTAGAGAAAGACGTGGTACTGAACGAAGGGGTCGAACTTCAGGAAGTGGTTGTGGGCGGCGCATTTCAGGGACAGCGCCGTGCCATCAACGCCCAAAAGAGCAATCTGGGAATTACCAATGTAGTATCCGCCGATCAGGTAGGTAAATTCCCCGACTCCAACATCGGCGATGCCTTGAAACGTATCTCCGGTATCAACGTACAGTACGACCAAGGGGAAGCCCGTTTCGGACAAGTTCGCGGAACAAGCGCCGACTTAAGTTCCGTAACTATCAACGGCAACCGCGTACCCTCTGCCGAAGGTGAAACCCGCAACGTACAGCTCGACCTGATTCCGGCAGACATGATTCAGACTATCGAGGTAAACAAGGTAGTCACCCCGGATATGGATGCCGATGCCATTGGCGGCTCTATCAATCTGGTTACCAAGAACTCGCCTTACAAGCGCACCATTGCAGCCACCGCAGGAACAGGCTACAACTGGATTAGCGAAAAGGCGCAACTGAATCTGGGATTTACCTACGGCGACCGTTTCTTCAACGACAAATTAGGATTGATGGTATCCGCCTCTTATCAGAATTCCCCTTCCGGTTCCTACGACACCGAATTTACATGGGAGCAGGATGAAGACGGAAAGGTGTATGTCAACGACTATCAGATACGCCAGTATTATGTAACCCGCGAACGCCAAAGCTACTCCGCTGCTTTGGACTGGGACATCAACACCAACCACAAACTTACTTTCAAGGGTATCTTCAACAACCGCAACGACTGGGAAAACCGTTACCGCACCAACCTGAAAGACCTTGAGCCGGATGGCAGTGCCACCGTACGCATACAAACCAAAGCCGGAACACCCGATAACCGCAATGCCCGTCTGGAACGCCAGCGCACGATGGACTTCGCCCTCGGCGGCGAACATCTCTTCGGACCTCTCGCCATGGACTGGCACGCAAGTTACGCCAAAGCCAGCGAAGAACGCCCCAACGAACGCTACATCGACTTCCAGCTCAAGAAACAGAAATTTAATATGGACTTGAGCAACGAACGTCAACCTTTTGCTTCTCCCAAAGACGGTTCTACAATGACCTTGAATGACGAATTCAGTCTGAAAGAACTGACCGAACAACAAGAAGACATCAAAGAACAAGACCTGAAATTCTCCGCCAACTTCAAACTTCCGTTCAAAAACGGCAATAAACTGAAATTCGGCGCAAAGGTGGTTCGTAAAACCAAAGACAAGGAGGTGGATTTCTATGAATACTCTCCGCTGGACGAAGACGCCTTTATGGAAAACAGCCTTAAAAATACTGTTGACCAATCCAACAAGCACTTCATGCCCAATAGCAAATACCAGACAGGAATCTATGCCGGCAAGGAATACACCGGGTCATTAGACCTGAACAACGCCTCATTGTTTGAAAAGGAACAAGTACAGGAAGAGCTGGCAGGTAACTTCGAAGCCCGCGAAACCGTCAGTTCCGGTTATATCCGCTTCGACCAGAAAATAACAGACCGCGTAGAGTTGATGTCCGGTCTGCGCATCGAAAACACCGACTTAGCCTATACCGGACGTACATACGAAGCGGACGAGGATATCACCGGTAAAACCGAACGCCAACACAACAGTTACATCAACTTCTTACCCTCACTGCTCGTAAAATGGAACGTAAACGAAGACTTCAAAGTACGCGGTTCATTCACCCAGACATTGTCACGTCCCAAATATTCGGCTCTTGTACCGAGCGTAAACATCAAGCGCTCCGACAATGAAATCACTATCGGAAATCCCGAACTGAGACCGACCATGTCTTACAACTTCGACCTGAGCGCCGACTATTATTTCCGTAGCATCGGTCTGGTCAGTGCCGGTATTTTCTACAAGAAAATCGATGACTTCATCGTAGACCAAATCAGTACCAACTACGAATACCAGGGTAATGTATATACTCGCTTCACGCAACCCAAGAATGCGGGTAACGCCAACCTGCTCGGTGTAGAGCTCTCTTACCAACGCGATTTCGGCTTTATCGCCCCTGCCTTGAAGTGTATCGGTTTCTACGGAACCTATACTTATACACACTCCCGTGTAGAGGATTTCAACTTCGAAGGCCGCGAGAATGAAGAAGGCCTCAGCATGCCGGGGTCACCGGCACATACCGCCAATGCCTCGCTCTATTTCGAGAAAGCCGGACTAAATATCCGTTTTAGCTATAATTTCGCTTCCGACTTTATTGATGAAATGGGTGAAAGCGCCTTCTACGACCGTTACTACGACAAAGTGAATTATATGGATGCCAACGCGAGCTATACCTTCGGAAAGAAAATCAAGACAACATTCTACGCCGAAGCCAATAACCTGCTGAACCAGCCCCTCCGCTACTACCAAGGTACGAAAGACCGCACCATGCAAGCCGAATACTACGGTGTAAAGGTGAATGCCGGAGTAAAGATTAACTTCTGACCTTATACTATCATTCAATAATATCTAACACAAGAAACAACAATGAAGAAAATATTCCTTTTATTATTCGTTACCTTGCTGGGCAACCCGGCAATCGCTCAAATCACCGATTATTCCATATTCGACAAGAAGTTCAACTTCTACGTAGCCAACGACTTGGGACGTAACGGCTACTATGACCAAAAAACCATTGCCGAACTCATGGGAGTAATGGCGGAAAACGGTACAGACCCGGAATTTGTACTCGCTACGGGCGATGTACACCACTTTGAAGGCGTACGGTCCGTCAGCGACCCGTTATGGATGACTAATTACGAATTGATTTACAGCCATCCCGAACTGATGATAGACTGGTTCCCCCTGCTGGGCAACCATGAATATCGCGGCAATACACAGGCTGTACTGGATTATTCGAATATCAGTCGCCGCTGGGCGATGCCCGCACGTTACTATACCAAAGTCTTTGAAGATAAAGGCATGACTATCCGGGTGGTATGGGTAGATACCGCTCCGATGATAGACAAATACCGCAATGAAAAAGAAACCTATCCCGACGCCTGCAAACAGGATTACAAACAACAGCTCGCATGGATCGATTCTGTTCTGACCACCGCTAAAGAAGACTGGGTAATCGTTGCCGGACATCACCCCATTTATGCCGAAACGCCGAAAGACGGAAGCGAACGCCGGGATATGCAATCACGGCTCGACCCGATACTCCGCAAACACAAAGTAGATATGTATATCTGCGGACACATCCATAACTTCCAGCACGTCCGCGTACCGGGCAGCGATATAGATTACATCACCAACTCCGCCGGTTCGCTCAGCCGTAAAGTCAGTCCCATTGAAGGTACTGTGTTTTGCAGTCCCGAACCCGGTTTTTCCATTGTGTCCGCCAATAAAAAGACATTGGAGTTGCGCATGATTGACAAGAAAGGCAATGTGCTGCACACCGTGACACGCAGCAAATAATTCTTTTTAGAAATAAGTTCCATTTATAAGAGGCAAAACATTTAATGCTTTCTTTTCAGGTACGGATTACACAGATTTTCACGGTTCCCCTTTAATTTTATCCGTGTTTTTCCGTGTAATCCCGTGCCTGAAAGAAATAAATAGTAAACGAGCCTTTGTTTTATAGCATATTAATTATTTCTTCCCTCGCAAGTCGTCCTTCGGAATCGTACTCTGGCTTCCATCACGTGTAGCCACATAATGCGGAGACATAATCTCGATACCCGCTTCATTAAATTTGTCCTGGATATTCTGATGCAAATCAGAATAAATATCCGCCAAACGGTCGGCCTCTTTGATATATGCATTCACCTGATACACCGGATACCAATCGCTAAGCGAGGTTTCCAGCACAAAAGGACGCGGATCGTCTATCACACCGGGCGTATTCAGTGCAGCCTCTATCAACAGTTGATGCGTCTGCCGCCAAGGGATATCATAACCGATACTTACCTCTGAATGAATAATTAAACCGTATTCACGGGCAGAAGTGCTGTAATTGACGGTATGCGAGGACATGATGAAAGAATTCGGAATAGTTACCACCTCGTTCTTCGGCGTTCGGATACGGGTGACAAGCGGAGTCTTTTCGATAACGTTACCCGTCGTTTCATTCAGCTGAATACGGTCGCCCAACTTGAAAGGACGCATATAAGTAATCACCAAACCGGCAATAATATTCCCGATAACAGTACTTGACCCAAGCGAAACTATCAATCCTACAAAAACCGAAATGCCCTGAAATACTCCGGACTTGGAACCGGGCAGGTAGGGATAAATCATCGCAATCATAAAAGCATAGAGCAGAAAACGGATGATGTGGAAAGTAGGTTCAGCCCAATCGGAATAAAAGCCGCGTATCTTCAACCGCTCGGATTTCACCTCATTGGCAAGGTAATGGACAAAACGCACCAAATACTTCACCGCATACCATATCACAAAGATAGTGAACAGATTGGGTATATACTCCACAACCGAAGTAAAGATACTCTTTACCGGAATCCAAATATAAGAAAACAGCTGGTATGCCAGGCTCTTGGTCTGCGGAAAGATGGAAAACAACAACGGAACCGTCAATAGTAATTGAAGGAACATGATGATATAACGCAGCAGATTCGAGAGGAAAATAAGCAGATTAACCTGTTTCTGCGTGTCCAGCAATTCGTAATCCTGAATGGAGAAAGGTTTTAACTTAGTATCTTTCAACCTCTGTATCCGCACTTTCAGTTTCTTAAACAACCAGATGGTAAGTCTGAAAAGGAAATATTGCCCTACAAGCACCAAGACAAAATACAGGATACGCTTGCCCAACTGCCACAGACCGTGCTCATCTTTCATTTCTTTCAACTTATCGACAATCACTTTACGGTTGTGGGCAGCCAACCGGTCACGGGTACAGTTCTCCCACAATCCGTCCTGGTCGATAAAGGAAGCGATGACTTTATTGTCATACATAAGGTCGGTAACGATATCGCTGCTTTCCATATACAGTGAATCGGGACGCAGATTAAAGCGTTTGCCCAACTCCAATATGGCAGCGGCATCCATCTCGGCACGTTGCTGGGGAGTATGGCCGCCACGCTTGGCATAGAGATAGAACAGCGTATCTCCCTCTACCACCACCGGAACGCCGGGAGTCACCTTACGCAGGGAGTCGATGCGCTGTTTCTGCTGCAAGTGTTTTACGGAGTCGGCCGCATAGCTGGCAAGCCTCAGTTGCTCCATTTCCATACGCAGGTTGGCTTCATTCAGCCGGGCTGCTTCCAACTCCTGCTTGATTGCAGACAGTGATACCGCAGAATCCGAGTCTGCCTTTATCGTTGTAACCGGAACCAAGCTGTCTCCTTCTATGACGCGAAGCACTTTCTCTACCAATTGGGCAGAAACTCCGTCGGCTGTCAGTAACATCAGCATCAGCCACAAGGCGCGAATCCCTCTCATCTCAAAATATTTTATTGGTTGTTATAATATGGTTACTTTAAATAAAACATCAAACATACAGAATGTTTTTCATATTTCATAAAAAATGAACCTGTTCATTCCATTCCGCTATCGGTTTAAACAAATTCTTCATTCCCGCAGAAGTAAAACGGATTCCCTCTTAAACTCTCTTAATCGGAATTTTACATTATCTTTGCCCGCAAAAATAGATTCCATGAACATTCTGTTACTCGTAGGAGGACTTCTCCTCATTCTATTAGGTGCCAACGGACTGACGGACGGAGCTGCGTCCGTAGCCCAACGTTTCCGTATACCCAACATCGTTATCGGACTGACAATCGTCGCTTTCGGAACGTCCGCCCCGGAACTGACGGTCAGCGTATCTTCCGCCTTGAAAGGAAGCGCGGATATAGCTATCGGCAATGTCGTAGGAAGCAACATTTTCAATACACTGATGATTGTAGGCTGTACCGCACTGTTCGCCCCGATTGCCGTGACCCGGAATACGCTGCAAAAAGAAATTCCTTTGTGCATCCTCTCTTCCATAGCTTTGCTGGTTTGCGCCAACGACGTATTTCTGAATGGAGACGAAGCCAACATCCTCAGCATTACCGACGGACTGCTGTTACTCTGTTTCTTCGCCATCTTCCTGAGTTACACTTTTGCCATTGCCTCGCGTACCCCCGAAGAAACGGCAGGTAATGACGGGAATATCAAGCAATTGCCGCTCTGGAAATCCACTCTCTACATTTTGGGTGGCCTCGGTGCGCTTATTGCCGGCGGCAGCTTCTTCGTAGACGGCGCAAGCGGCATTGCACGCAGTCTGGGAGTAAGCGAGTCCGTTATCGGACTGACGCTTGTGGCCGGCGGAACGTCACTGCCCGAGCTTGCCACATCCATTGTAGCAGCCTTGAAGAAGAACCCGGAAATAGCCATTGGCAACGTAGTGGGCAGCAACCTGTTCAACGTATTCTTCGTATTAGGTTGCAGCGCATCCATCACACCTTTACACCTGACGGGCATTACCAACTCGGACTTATGGGTACTGGTAGGGTCGGGCATTCTGCTTTGGCTCTTCGGACTGTTCTTTGCCAAACGCACCATTACCCGTATCGAGGGAAGCATTATGGTACTTTGCTACATTGCATATACGGCATTCCTCATTTATAGCCTGTAAGGCAGCGTAGTTTAAAGATTTTCATGTATCTTTGCCCACTCATAACAACATACAACTATGGCAATTACAATTAAAAAGGTCTCTACGAAAAAGGAGCTGAAACAGTTTATCCGCTTCAATTACAAACTATACAAAAACAATCCGTATTCAGTACCCGACCTCTACGATGATATGCTCAACACCTTCAACAAGAAGAAAAACGCCGCTTTCGAGTTTTGCGAAGCCGACTATTTTCTTGCTTATAAGGATGATAGAATCGTAGGACGCGTAGCAGCCATTGTCAACAATAAAGCCAATCAGACCTGGAATAAGAAAGAAGTACGTTTCGGCTGGATTGACTTTATCGACGACCCCGAAGTATCGGAAGCCCTTATACGTACCGTCGAAGAATGGGGTAAAGAGCGGGGTATGACCCACATACAGGGTCCGTTAGGCTTTACCGATTTTGATGCGGAAGGTATGCTTATCGAAGGTTACGACCAGCTCAGCACAATGGCAACCACTTATAACTACCCCTACTACCCGCAACACATGGAACGCATGGGCTTCGAGAAAGACGCCGACTGGGTAGAATACAAGATTTATATTCCGGATGCCATACCCGACAAGCATAAGCGCATTTCAGAACTCATCCAGCGCAAATATAACCTCAAAATCAAAAAGTATTCTTCCGCTAAGAAGATTGCCCGCGACTACGGACAGGCTATTTTTGAACTGATGAATGAAGCATACAGTCCGCTGTATGGCTATTCCGCCTTGTCACAACGCCAGATTGATCAATACGTAAAGATGTATCTGCCTATTCTGGACCTTCGCATGGTGACGCTGGTTACAGATGCCGAAGACAAACTGGTGGCGGTAGGCATCTCCATGCCTTCCCTGTCAGAAGCTTTGCAGAAGTCTCATGGACGTCTGTTGCCCTTCGGTTGGTATCACCTGCTGAAAGCCCTGTTTATGAAACGTCGCGCCAAAATGCTGGATTTGCTGCTGGTAGCCGTGAAGCCCGAGTATCAGAACAAGGGCGTAAACGCATTGCTATTCTCCGATTTAATACCTGTCTATCAGAAATTGGGCTTCGTGTTTGCGGAAAGCAATCCGGAACTGGAACTGAACGGCAAGGTACAGGCACAATGGGAATACTTCAAGACCGAACAGCATAAGCGTAGAAGAGCGTTTGTCAAAGCTATAAAGTAAGGCGCAACATAGTAAGATAGAGGACAAAATAAGGGAAAGGGTGGATTTTTTATGTAAAATCCACCCTTCTGTTTTTCTTCTGAACGCATTTCATTATTTTTGCTTAAACTTTAAAATAATGACTATGAAGCGGCTTAGCTTTTTCTTCTTCTTTCTGTCAGTCGTGTTATCCGCTGTTTCCCAACCGGTATGCCAGATTAAATACTTCTCAGTCAGTAACGGCCTTGCACAAGGCAACATAATGAGTATTCTGCAAGACCAAAAAGGGCTTATGTGGTTCAGTACCTGGAATGGGATAAACAAGTTTGACGGTTACACGTTCAAAAACTACAAAATATTCCAAGAAACGACCTACTCTTTCGAAAGTAACCGTATAGGCAACATTGTAGAAAGTAAATACGGCGATATCTGGTGTACTACGTATGACGGACAAGCATGCCTGTTCGATGTCAAAACCGAGAAATTCATAGACGTCCTCCAACCGCTTACCCGGTCTCTCAATCATTCGAACCATGTCATACGTATTCTCTCGCTGAAAAAGGGAATTGCCTGGATACTTTGTAAAGACGGATATACTTACCGTGCCGACGAGCAACAGTGCAAGGACGGAAAAGGCATCTCGCCTTATTCCATCTTTAATGGCAACCTGAAAGGCAATCAAGTCTATACGGTCTTTCAGGACTCCGAAGAAGACGAATGGGTACTGACCGACAAAGGCATCACTATCGTCGGGAAAAAGACATTGGACACAGACTTCCCGTTCCGTCACATCATCCAATGGAAAGAAAACATCTATCTGGCCGCCGAACACGGCAAACTGGCCGGCTATGATTTCAAAACCCGCCAACTGAAATTCATAGATGTCCCCTATCCGTACCGGAACATCGCCAATCTGACAATCATCGGAAAAGATACGCTGGCATTGGCAACAGATAACGGACTCATACTCTATACCCCCGGCAACAACAAGTTCCGTCAGATAAACATCCAAACTCCCACTCAACACTCCAACTACGTAGAATCCGTCTACCAAGACCGGCATGGAGATATCTGGGTATTCTCGAATACGCCGGGCATTATCCGCCTCAACATGGCCGCCAATGAAAAAGAGCATCTGGTTACTCCCCGGGACGAGTTGGTTAAACATGAACGCAAAAGCCGTAAAATAATCTTTGAAGACAACACAAACACCTTATGGATGTTACCCACCGAAGGAAATTTCTCCTATTATGACAGAAAAGAAAAGAAACTCAAACCATTGGTAATAGATATAAATCATCCCAAATCCATCTTCAGCCCGTTAGTCCGAGTTCACACCATCGACAATCAGGGCAATGCCTGGATGGCCAGTGCGCGCGGCGTCTACAAATTAAGTTTCTCACCGCAAAGTTTCCATTTCAATCAAACCGATCATGAAGCCGAAACACGCGCTTTCCTGCGCGACAGCGGCGGGCGGCTCTGGAGCGCATCAAAATCAAACCATGTCCGCATATATGCTCCCGACGGGAACTTGGAAGGCTATCTTTCCAAACAAGGCGATATCATCAAGGAACAGGCGCATTTTTTTGAAGATATCTATGATTTCATGGAAGACCAAGAGCACAACATATGGATGGGAAGTAAAGGTTCCGGTCTCTATTTGCTAAAAAAACAAGATACCGGCAAATACTCCGTTCATCACTATCAGTACAACCCCGAAGAGCCTTACAGCATTAGCGGCAACGACGTTTACACCATTTTCCAGGACACCCGTAAACGTATCTGGGTAGGATGTTTCGGCGGCGGCCTGAACCTGATAAAACAAACCGGAAATGGAGAGATACAATTTATCAACTGCAATAACGAACTGAAAAATTACCCCACAACCTACGGAACAAAAATACGTAACATCGCAGGCGGCCCCGAAGGAGTTATTTTTGTAGGAACCACCAGCGGATTAATTACGTTTGCGAGCGACTTCAAGCGTCCCGAAGAAATCAAATTTTACAGGAACAATCACCGGACGGGTGATACTTACAGTCTGAACGCAAACGATATTATGCAGATTTACACAGACAGGCATAATACGACTTACGTAATGAGCTTTACCGGAGGAGTCAATAAAATCATATCCGGACCACTGCTTGGAGAGAATATCCAATTCAAAGGATATGACAAGAAGGACGGATTGGCTTCGGATTTAATGCTTTCCATGATAGAAGATAACTCCGGTCAGCTATGGTTCGTGTCCGAGATAGCATTGTCCAAGTTCAACCCTAATAAAGAAACGTTCGAGAACTATCAGCTAAATTCAACTTATCAAGACTTCAATTTCTCGGAAGCCTTACCCGTAATAAACGCCCGTCACCAAATTGTTTTAGGAACCGATAAAGGTTTCTTGGAGGTAATGCCCGACAAGATGAAAAAAAGCAGTTATGTACCGCCAATCATCTTTACCAACCTCAGGATACAGGGGCATCCGGTTGAGCAGTCGATTGACAATCTGGCCGAGCTGGAGTTAAAAGCATCGCAAAGAAATGTCACTTTTCAGTTTGCCGCCCTTGATTATGTCGCTCCCGAGCACATTCAATATGCTTATCGTCTGGAAGGATTGGAGAAAGAGTGGAATGAAGCCGGTAACAACCGTTCGGCAAGCTACATCAACCTACCGGCCGGAGAATACCGTCTCCAGGTCAAATCCACCAATAGCGACGGTGTATGGACGGACAACATATATTCCCTTCCCGTACGAGTACTCCCCACTTTCTGGGAAACTTACTGGGCATGGGTGTTCTATTCCATGCTATTCATCCTTTTCACGGCAACGATTGTTTATGTGCTATTCTACATATACCGCCTGCGTCACCGGGTAGATATGGAAAAACAGCTCACCGACATCAAACTGCGTTTCTTCACCGACATCTCTCATGAGCTGCGCACACCTTTAACCCTAATCAGCAGTCCCGTCGCAGAAGTACTGGAGAATGAACCGCTCTCGCCCACCGCGCGCGAATATCTTACCGTAGTGCATCAAAACACCGAGCACATGCTTCACCTGATGAACCAAATACTGGATTTCCGTAAGATACAAAACCAGAAAATGAAGCTGTTGGTAGAAAAGAAAGACTTGATTTCATTGTTACGGAAATCAATGGACAACTTCAAACTAATCGCCAAAGAGAAAAATATGGATTACCGGCTGGTGACACCTGTACAGTCTGTTTACGGATGGGTAGATAAGGACAAATTTGAAAAAATATTCTTTAATCTGCTATCCAATGCATTCAAATATACGCCTCCCGGCAAAGCGATTACCATAAAGGTTATCCCGAAAGAAGAATCGGTCGATATAGAAGTGAAAGACGAGGGAATAGGCATCGTGCCCGACAAGCAGCGTGTGTTATTCCAACGTTTCGAGTCTTTGGTGAAACAGAACATTCTACAACCCTCTTCCGGTATCGGCCTGTCATTGGCGAAGGAAATGGTGGAAATGCACCACGGAAGCATTCAGGTAAGCAGCCAGCCCGGCGTCGGCAGTACTTTCACCGTAACCTTACCCCTGCAACAGAAAGTGTTCGAAGAAGACATGCAAGCCGAGCTCATATTGGATGACGACAAACAGGAAACCGTTTCCGCAGCCAACGGCTTAGACGGAGAAAACGCATACATGGAAGAAACGGAGATGACTGATTCCGACTGTAATTCCATATTAGTGGTGGAGGATAACAATGAATTAAGGCATTTCCTCAAGAGCAGTCTGTCCGGCAGCTATAATGTGATAACCGCTTCCAATGGAAAAGAAGGATTGCAACGTGCCATCGACAATGTGCCGGACCTCATTATCAGCGACGTTATGATGCCGATAATGGATGGTCTGGAGATGATAGGGCAGATTAAGGCAAACAATAATATCTGCCACATTCCTATCATCGTGTTGTCCGCCAAGGCTTCTTTGGACGACCGTATCGCCGGATTGGAACACGGAGTCGACGATTACATCACCAAACCTTTCAGTTCCACTTACCTGAAAATCCGTATCACCTCTCTTTTACGCCAGCGCAAGGAACTGCAAGAGATGTACATGGCCAAGCTAACCGCAGGCAAGGACGTAGCTTTATCGGATGACATTCCGGAACCGTCACAGCCGCAAATAACCCCGCACGACAAACTGTTTATGGAAAAGGTTATGGAGTTCATGGAAAAACAGATGGACAATCCGGATCTGACCATCGAACAATTCGCAGAAAAACTCCTGTTGAGCCGAACTATCTTCTATCAGAAGCTAAAATCAATAGTAGGACTGTCGCCTGTGAATTTCATATGCCAGATACGCATCAAACGAGCGGCACAGTTATTCGACAGCGGTGAATATAATATTTCGCAGATTGCTTATATGACGGGATTCAATGACCCGAAATACTTCAGTCGTTGTTTCAAGAAGATTGTAGGGGTAACCCCTTCGGAATACAAAGAAAAGAAGCAGCCATAACCGTGATATCGGACAGGCATTACGAGTGAGATATGATTAAAAGCCTTTTAATGTAGTATTATAAGCCTTTTAATATGCAATTAAAAGGCTTATAATATCACATCACTGCAGGGAAGAGAGTAGGAACAAGTGTCGGCAAACTATTCAGTGAACCATGTTGTGTCTGCGTAACCACCTAAAACGGTAGAGCGGTCTTTAAAGTATCGATTGTACTCTTCAAGGGTAAGCGTATGTATTCTATCTGCTCCATAAACACCGCTTTCCTGTACAGGCTTCCCATCATCATACGTACAGTCATACATTTTACAACCGTCTTTGATGCCGGTGTCTTCACCGAGTTCTCCAATCTCATCTTTATTCTTGTTATAACGAATAATATTATCATCATAACCTGCAATAGGAACCATCGACTTATCCTCAGAATTAATACCGCCGCTGAAAAACTCCTTATCAATCGTAGTATTGACAAATGTTATATTATCAACCATTCCGGTGCCGTCAGACCCTTCCAACAAACGGCACTTTGTCACTCCCTCCGCAACGGTCAAAATACACTCTGAAAATACATAACCGATATTATTTGCCTTAACACGCGCATTGAAGCCACGCCCACCGGAGGTTATCATTTCGACTTCGCAGCTTTCAAACAGGCATGCGGAGTTTCCTCCCCAGATAAAATCGGTATCACCCTCTACATAGCAATCATAAAACCAGTTATAACCGCCACCCGGCAATAATGTATCCTGCTGACTATAAAATCTGCAGCGTACAAATGCCGTGGCATTATCGCTCTTGTTACGAATGCACAACACTTCCGCCTGCGTCTTCATTGGATACAGGCAACGCATACTGACATCCTCAAAACGAATTTTATCCGCTTTTCCGGCTATCAATACACCGGCCCTTCCGCCGCCCTGATTACGTCCGTCGACATAGGGAATATCCATTCCCGGTTTCAGAGCATCGGCAAGGCCGCTGTCGCAACCGTCTTTGATACCCGGATTCCAGTTGTTGTTATTGTCCGACTGTATCTCGGTCTTATCCGCTCCGGCTCCCTTAACGGTAAGGCTGCTCAAATTACGGATATTGACAATTTCTTCAAACTTTCCTTCATCCAGCATAATGGTCTTTTCACCTTCTACCGCATTTCTTGTAAAGAAATCCACGGCGCCTTGCAAAGTATAAAAGTCCGCATTCGCATCCGTATGACTTACACTGACCGTAGTTTTCACTTCCGGTTCCGGACGGGTAGTGAAAAACCATTTGGAAGTAGTGATACCTTTGAAACCGTCATGCTGTATCGCTTCCTTGTCTACAAGTACAAAATAGTCGGTACCAAAATCCAATTTACGACTGTGAGGTTTAATAATGACCTCATTACCATCCACTTTTACAGCATGGTAGTTCACAATCAGTTTACGATCGCTCGAACCGATAACGTCCATCCAGGTATTAAACTTAGTACCGCCATTTTCCGAAATAGGCTCCTGACGTTCATCCATGCGGATTTCATCTATCGGTTCCGCAGGGTTATCCGCCCGATAAATACGGATAGAACCGCTTGTGCCTAACCGAGGCGTTTCTCCTGTAAACGCAATTTTCAGTTCAGTATCGGCAAAAGCTCCCTTATCGCAGGGATAAAGTTTGTATTGGGAAGCTGTGGCTATTCCGGTGGTCGTCTCATTCTGCCACGGAGTGGAAGAACTGCCACTCTGTTCCACATCCGCCGCACCGTCTATTGTACCCGATTCGGTAAGAATTTTCAAAGAAAAGACATACTTATACCCTGCTTCCAGAGAAGTCAATCCGGCAGTATTATCTTTGAACATCCAGCTATAAGCTTTGCCGTCAATCGAGAATTCGGTCACACAGTTATCAGTCAGTTCGCCGGGAAAGACAATCGCTTCGATACTGTTTTCATCTGTATTCAGAAAAGCCCGAATAGGTGCGGTGGCCGTTTGCGCAGAAAGATTTCCACTCTTCAGGTTTAATGTCACATGTGTTTTCATACCCTGAAATATCGGTTCTCCATCCGCTTGCAGCGGTTTTTCCTCTTTATCGGTCAGCTTCAAAATAACCTTCGCCAAACAATGGGAAAAGTTAAGCGGCACCATCGAAGAAGACTCTTCGCGGGTACGAGCGTGTGTGCCGTCCGATACGGCATACATCAAATCATAAGGAGCGGTACCTTGTTGCTGATTATCCAACACCAACGGATAAAGATATTCATTGATGTTTTCTACATAAGGATAATATGCTTTGAAAGAAACTTCCTGCCCATCCGCAGGAAACATCAAAGGTTTATCGGCTTTAAAGGTGGCAAGTTGCTCCTCATTCTGGCAGGTGTACGGAACATTATTGGAGAATGTCATCAAATTCTCCGTCCCTGCAGCGTACATATAAGTGCCTATACGGTCTCCCTTAGCCCAGCTTCCGCCATCGGTCGCGATACGGGTTTGGTATTCTCCGATATTAGCGGAGAACACCACGCCGTTGCTGTCCGATGAAGCTACTCCGTTGTTGTCTTCATCAGAACATGCATAAAGGCAAAGAACACCTAAAAGGGTGTATATATAAGATGTAAATTTCATATCAATAACTGCTTGTTGATTTTAGTTATTTCTTCCAACGCGGGTCACCGATGGTAATACCATCAGCAGGGGTAAAGTTCTTACCACCGTCCCCCGCATCTTCATTAGGGAAAATTTCAGCTCTAGACTTTGTATCATCTATTGCTCCATTATTGGTAAAATCAGCAATCTTAATACCGGAACCTGTTGCTGCAATATTGTTTTGGATGACAAATATATAAGCGCTATTATTAGCTCCTTTTACTCCATAGGCAATATGAGCATCTCCTGCCAAAATCGATATATTATTCTCATAATTTGTCAAATAGCCATAGCCGCCTGCTGTCTGAACAAGATTTTTCTTTAAATCGACTAATGTACAGTTCGTAACTTTAATAGGTTCACATTGCTTTATATCGTTAGTATCATTAGACTTACTAGAGAAAAATGCTATTTGTGAAAGGTTATACAGTGTGGAATTATTTAATGTAACAGCAAGTACCACACCATAATCAAAAACACATTCGACATTGTAAATTCGGCTATCATCAATAGTAAAAGAAGACAATCTTGAAAAATCAGTACTATGTTTTTGCGCCAGGGCTTTTCCGCGTCCATAAACAGCTTTCACGCCATGAATATAACAGCCTTTTACTGTTAACTCTGCATCTTCTTTCAGCTCAGCTGCACAGATTGCCGTATTCGCATCAGTACCTTCAATTTCCAAATCTTGGAATGTAAGTTTATTCAACGTTCTTTCCGGCACACTCAGCCCTTTCATCGTAACCTTTGCCTGTCCCTCTTTTCCAATCAATAACAAATCCGTAATGTCTGCAGGTACGGTAATCATATCTGCCTTATAAGTATTTCCAGCAACAAACTTCAAGGCAATAGGACCTTGTTTTCCATTAAGGCAACCGGCCAATGCTTCCGCATTATCAGCAGGTGCTTCTACGACCATATATCCGGGTATTTCCGGTGTCACAGCTTCAGCATTACCGTTCACATCACCACCCGGTTCATACGGAGAGTTACCGCCTTCTATCTGGTCTACACTGCCCAATACGGATTCGCCTAAACCGATTTTGATAGTGTATATATAACCTGCCTTCAATTCAGAAATAGTACCGGAATTGAAAGTATACTCATACGTATTATCCTCTGCTGCATCAGTAGTAATAATCATACTGAGAGCTGTAGCCGGGTTAGTAGGTAAAACCAATGCACTATATTTATTGTCGGCAGTCTTGCAGGGGGTGATATAACCTTTTGCTTCATTAGAAAACTCACCGGTAGCGATATTGAAATCGGCACTTATAGATATTCCCTGAATAGATACGCTCTGTACAGTCTCACCACTATTAGAAGTAATCTCAATGGCAAGTTTTGCCAACTGATGCTTGAACGTCATAGATAAACTCTTAGCATCCTCACTACTTACATTATCATTCATAGCCCACATTAAATCGTGAGCAACATAGCCTTCTGCCTGATTTCCCAATGCAACCTTATAAATACCGCCGGTAATATCTCCATTTTGCGGATAATAAGCTGTAAACTTGGCATTCTCACCCGCAATCTGGATACCGGTCTCTGAAGTAAAATACACAGGGCTTTTTCCGCCCTGTGTAGTAAACAAGACGTTATCGGCACCATTCAGAATATCAGTACTCCCGGCACCAGCACCATACATATACACACCTATTTTATCAGTATTTTCCCATGTATTAGTCACATCATTGAAACGTGTATACGCTTTCCCAGCTGTCTGCAAAGACATCACTCGGTTATCCGCACTCCGGGAAAGATTCTCAATCTCGTTATTGCAAGCCGTAATCATTGTTCCGGCCGCCATTAAAGTAAATAGTTTAAAAAGTTTCATAGTACTATCCGTTATTTTGATATTAATAAATATTCCGTGTTGTTCATCCGGTACAACCATTACTCGACTACCGTGCCACCCTCGCGACACTTATCCATAATGTCTTGTACCAAACTGTTCAGATACATTTCCAGATTGGTATATTCACCATTTTCATCAACAGTCTTTAAATTGCCATCGGCAGCATAATCCTTGTTCAATCCGTACTGAGTTTCCCAATAATCGGGAATACCGTCACCGTCGGTATCGGTCAAATCGTTATCCGCCACCTGTACCAATACAGGATAGCCATTTTCATCCACTCCTTCTACAATACCTACCAGCTCACTCGGATGGTTAATATAACCCAACTTATGGTTACTCCCTTGAATATTGCACGTTGCCTTACGCTCAGCTACTTCATCCATGATGAATTTGTCATAAGTGTCCCGATAGTTACAAGCACCTACATACTTCAATACCTGATCGTAGGCTGTCTCAGCCGTATGGGTGGTAACTCCTTTAACATCTACTACCTGGCTGCCGTTATTGATGACCGATTTACCCTCGGACTCCCAAGTATAATCATTACCGTCATTGTCTTCCTGTTGTGCATAAACACCGTCTGTCCAGTTATCAGCAGTCACATCCGCATTGCCGAACATATAATTGCCGTCAATATAGAATCGTCCCCATATTCCTTTAAAAGGCTCGAATCCCTCACCGTTATCATAATTCTGACCGTAAATGCCAATGCGTGCGATACGATAACATCTTCTGTCTTTTAACAAGTCAGTGGTAGGTCCCGGCTTATAATAATTGTTCACCAGATTGGCGTGCTGTGTTTCACCACCGTAACATCCTTCGCCACCCCAGTTGTAGAAAACATTGTTACGTATATCAACCTGTTCGCCCAATTCCAAAGTAGAGGGACGAGGGCCAAGACGCGGTGTACGGCTGTCACAGTGTGCTATCAGATTATGATGATAAGTAGCATTGTGCCCACCCCAGTTACCAGCAAAGCCATGCGCTTTACCATCCTTTGCCTGTGTGAAGTAAAGAGCCTGCGAAGCAATGCACCACTGTACGGTAGAGTTCTCCATACCGTAAACCGAAAGAGTCTCATCCGAACTCCAGCTTACAGAACAGTGGTCTACGATGATGTTCTTTCTATCCATACCGCCAAGACCGTCCACATCATCCGCCGGGTTACCCGGACGGAAACGCATGAAGCGTATAATAACATTATTAGCGGCAATGGTAAAGGCTTGATCCGCTATACAGATTCCACCCGGTGAGGTCTGTCCGGCAATGGTTATGTTATCAGCTTCTATCTTCAACGCTTTTTTCAAGTGGATAGTACCCGCTACATCGAACACGATAGTACGCGCACCACTTTGGCGGACCGCCCAGCGGAATGTACCCTGGTCACCGTCACCGCCATCTTCCAATGACGTTACATGGTAGACTTTACCACCACGTCCGCCTGTAACGTCACGTCCATGTCCTTCAGCTCCGGGAAAAGCACGTAGCTCACCGTAATTCAATTGGGTAATGGTACCTTCCGGAATTTCTTCCGGAAGGAGAGGCTTATAATCATTATCCAATTTGGGCTCAATGGAAGTACATGACGCAAACAATGCACTTCCCGCCAAAAGGCTGCAACTCAACAAATATTTTATTTTCATAATTCTATCTTTATTATTTGATTCTGATTTTAATTATTCCAACGCGGGTCACCGAATTTCTTATAATCTTTCGGAGCTACGGTAAAGTCTCCAGCCGCTGCATTCGGGAATAGCTCTGCACTGGTTTTATCAATATTCATAACTGTGGAAGAAGCAGGCCACCCGTTTTTACCGTAAGTAAAGTCACTGGCGGAATAAACATTCTCGGCTGTTACTGTATTTTTATTTCTTATTGCCGAATCAATATTTTGGTTACCACCAAACAACGTATTCGAGATTTTAATAGTCGTAGATTCAGAATTAACATTATCATCGAAGAAAGCTTTGCCATCGTTAGGAGCATCGTAGAAAGTACATCCACTAATTGTATACGTACGGTCTGAAGCATTCTTGGCATAAATAACCTTACCAGCCATATTCCAGATAGTGGAGTTCTTTATATTGATATTCTTCAATGTACCACTCTTTTCTTCTGACAGATTAAGCAAGCTTCCATCCTTTGTAAAATTGCCGATTATACAATTACTAATTGTCAGTATACCTAAGCTAGGCTTACCTTCTCCATGTTTCACTCTAAACAAGACTTGTCCATCTAAAATATCACAGGCTTCTATCTTCATTTCCGTGAATGTGTTGGAATCATCCTGAATATTAAATATACGACCATTGGCGTTCTCGACAGTAGTAGTAATCTCCAAATTAAAGAGCTCTATCGTATGGAAACTTCCCTTGATTCCCAATGCACTGGCCAACCTCAACACAGCTTTACTATCATCACTTTCCTCACCCCAAACAATTACATTTATACCGGAAGTACTCGGTATCTTTATGTCATCCACCCCGCTGCCATTATCCTTCATTTTCTTCAATGTAAAATCAGTATTGGAAGCCAGCTTAAATACCGTATTCCGAGTGATGCTCTTTGTTACTTCAGTGATAAAGTCATCCTCTGAACCTATCTCAATCACCGCGTACCCGGCAGGAATAGCGCGTTTTGTTGTAAATGTCTTATATCCCATCACAGCCGTACCATTCAGCAAAGCAAATGTATAAGTAGTATAATCATTGAGACTATTCAGCATAAGGCCGCTGTTACCATCAAAGGAAATCGGATTGGCAGTAGAATATTCCGTACCTTCCACCAGAGTATATGCATTGGCTCTGACATTGCCAACATAATTCCAGTCAAGAGTAGCGCTGTTTGTTTGGACATTACCGATTGTAATCGGCAACATCTCGCCTTCACCGGTCATTACTTCAATGCTTCCGCGCATTGTCTCTCCATTATAGATTTCAACCGTATAGCGTGTTCCTTGGGTAAGGCCGGAAATAATACACGAACCAAACGCTATATCAGCTTCCGAAAGTTCAATAGTTTCATCATAAGAAGCGTCTTCCGTATAAATACGGATACGGTCAACTTTGCAAGGTTGCCAAGAGATACGGATGGATTTTTCTTCAATGTCACCGTTATCGGTGGAAGGAGTCACCAATACTTGTTCTTCTTTACAAGTCTTAAAAGTCCCATCTTCCAGATAAACCCAATCGGACTCTTTATCTCCGTTCACCGACTTGATACGTGCATAATATTCCGTATTCGGGCTCAATTCCTTTAGCGTATAAGCAGTCTTCGTTATCTGCTCATCCCCATTACCGAAAACAATACTCCCCTCAGAGGTTCCCGGCTCCACTTCGTCCGTCAAAAGAGCAGTACTGATTTCTATAATATAATTTTTCGTTTCCGGAGTACCTTGCCAAGAAACTTCAGCCTGCGCAATATCTTCCGTGGGAGTAACCGTGAAACTGGACGTCTTCGTACCGAAAAGACGAGCATAAGCCGAATCCGCCTCCCAATCATTACCGTCGGTACAAGAACTCGTACTAAGAACGGCCGAGAGCAGCAATGCTCCCAAACCGATAATATATCTAAAATCTCTCATAATGTTTCTCATTGTTATAGGTTCTGCAAATTAGTTGGCGTAGCCATAAGAGTTATACAAATTTCCATTCGATGTAGAAATGGTAGTAGAAGCGATGGGCAATAAATAGCGGTTCTTCACCTCCTTGTTCAAACCGGATGAAATGCTCGGCAGGTTAATCGTCAACTGTTCCTGTCCCTTACTGTCATTCAATTCCTTACCCCAGAAATCCTTACTCTCGAAGCCGCTTGTACTCGACGGTTTTTCATACCAATTGATACTATTCATGTCTATCTCCTGGTCGGCATATACGGCAATGGTTTTGTACTTGTAATATACCTTTGAAGGATAGCCCCCCGCTTGGTCGGCAAGATTTACACATTCCTTATAAGCCTCTTTGAACTCATCGATTTTGTTACTGAGTTCATTCCAACGAATCAAGTCGAATTTACGTACACCTTCACCGGCAAGTTCCCATGCGTTCTCGTCCATAATGGCACCCATGAAACCTTTATCGGCAATAACCTTCTCAATGAAAGCTTCTCCGACAGCCTTGTCCGCATCGGCATAAGCCCGTTTATGAACAGCCAGCAGAGCATCTTTAGCAGTCATCACACATACATTTCCATCCACATCCACTCCTTGAGCCGATTCCGTCTTGTAATTTTCATAAATCGCTTCTGCATACATAAGCAAAACATGCGGATAACGCATCTTCACCACATTGATACCCGAACAAATCTTGGCGGACGCATCTCCCGCACGTACGGCTTCCAGCCATGACGTATTACCCGCCATCATGCGGTAATCCCACTTGCCGCAGTAGATAGAGAACGGCTTGTTACCGGAAAGGGTTTCACGAAACGCCTTCGTATCTTTATCTGTAGAAAACTCCGACAGTGCGCAGGTAATATTACGCCGCGTATCTTTTCCACTGTGGTCAAACGACCAGAAATAAGGAGCCGTCAATTTCAGCTTGCCGGAAGAATTACCTTTCAGCCCGAAGTAGCTGCTTGCTCCGCTTACACGGAAACCTACCGTATATCCCAACTCACCGCTTTTATTCAGCATCATCGGGATTTCAAACAAGTTTTCCGGTTGTACGGTCTGCAACTCACACACATTCATTTGTCGCCAATACTCCTCTACCGAAGTGGTCAGGGAGTGCTTCATGGAGTTGATGACAGCAGCCAGATGTTGCTCCGCCAACTTGTACATTTTGGCACGCGTCTCGTCGTCACAACGTTGGGTCGGATAGACAGGATCGCTGTTCTCTCCTTTAATATACCCCTCTTTCGCTTTCTCCCGGATAGCAAAGCCGGCACGCGTCAGCGCGATATTGGCCAATAATCCGTGAGCGTATCCGCGTGTAACGTGTTCCGTAGTATATCCGTCCTCACCTGCCCACGGAAGGTCCGGGATAATCTCTTCCAAATCTGTAATCAACGAGTCCATAATCTCATCACGGTCTGTCTTGCCAAGATAAGCATTGCTCAAATCCGATTGAGAACGCTCCATCTTAAAAGGAATATCACCGAACAAACGTATCAAATCGAGATAAACCATTGCACGCAATGTTTTCGCCTCAGCACGATAGCACAACATTGTTTTCTTAAGAGCCCGCGCTTCACTCGTATCTTCCGAGGGATTCAGCAAAGGACTTGCCTCTACGCCTTCAATCACCAAATTGGTATTCTCTATCAGCTTATACATGGCATCCCACACATTTGCCAGTCTCGACCAACCGGGACTGCAATTATAGTTCATACATCCACGCTCATTCGACGTATTGCTTGCATCCACCCCCAAACCGTCCACCAATTCGCAGTCCGTATTCAGTCCGCAAACAATAGGGAGAAAGCTCGAATAGGTCTGGTCCTGTGTCAAATCGCCATACACCTTATTCAAAGCGAGATTAGTATAATACGTATTATTAAACACCGTTTCATCATTCATCTCTGACGGTGAACTTTGGTCAAGGAAATCGGAGCAAGAAGTAAAATAAATGACTCCCGCCGACAATATCAAGGTTTTATAGATTGCTTTCATATACATTTATATATTTAGAGTTAGAACGTAATATTGATACCACCGACAAACGAACGGCTTTTCGGATAAGCCGCATAATCGACACCCGGTGTCAACGCATTGCGCTTACTGCTGGTATCGACCTCAGGGTCTGCACCGGTATAGTTGGTCCAGCAGAACAAGTTATATCCGGTCAGATATATACGCACATTCTGCAGGAACGCTTTCTTCACCCAAGTTTTGGGGAGTGTATAACCCACGGTAATATTGTTGATACGTAAGAAAGAAGCATCTTCCACAGCATAATCTATCAACTGCATGGTCGTAACCGCAGCCGGGTGGAAGATTGAAGCGTTACGATTGAGTTGGTTCAAACGCAGTCCGGCCTCAGTCATAGAACCGTACGTTTCGAGTACAGCGCTACTGCTGCTGGCAAGATTCAAACCTGTTTCCGGGTCAATCCACGTGTAACGGTTACCCAATGCAAAGTCGTTATTCAAATTATAACCTGTCCTTGAGCCGGAACGGAACGAAGAAGCCAACTTTGTACCATTGATAATTACATTTCCCAACGAGTAGTTGAAGAACAGATTGAAATCGAAATTACCGACATTACCGTTAAAGCCAAAACCACCTGTCAAAGGAGCCACAGTATTACCTAACCGTTGTTTGATGGGGTTACCGTTTTCATCGCACTGGAGTTTCAATCCTCCTGGAGAGTAAGCACCGCCGGTAATGGTCTGACTATTATCTTTCAGTCCGTCACGCAATGTCCATTCACCGTCACCCCAAATCAGATCACCATTGGGATTGGAAACAGGGTCGTACACCGTATAATATCCGTTAGTTTTGAATCCCCATACTTCACCTAAACGGCCACCTTCTTCTACACGGAAATCCTCATACTTGGAAATCGTACTTCCCGCCCAGTTGCTGCTCTGCCATGGAGTATCCGTAGTCAGTTTATCAATCTTATTGCGGTTATATGCCAGATTGAACGTAAAGTTCAAACCGTATTTCTTCGTATCCAGCAGAACGGCGCTCATCGAAAATTCCACACCCTTATTGGAAGTCTGCCCGAAGTTGCGGTACTGATAGTTGTATCCGGTAGTAGACGGAATTTCCGTTTTCATCAACAAATCTTTGGTAGTGTTCCAATAAAGGTCAATAGAACCGGAAATACGATTATTCCAAAAGCCATAGTCGATACCAAGGTTACGGGTTACGGTAGTTTCCCACTTCAAATCAGGATTATATAAATTCGTACCATGTTCCAGCATGGAAGACATGGCATCGCCGAAAGCCGGATAGCGGGCGTCGTTACCCGAAAGGGAATAAGTAGTATTAAGCAATCCGGAATTAATGCGGTTGTTACCTGCCGTACCAAAACTCAAACGGAGTTTTAACGAAGAGAGCCAGTCTTTAGCGCTTTCCATGAACGTCTCATCCGAGATACGCCATGCCAATGCAGCCGATGGAAACAATCCCCATTGATTACCTTTACCAAACTTACTGGAACCATCGCCACGCAGTGTAAAGGTCAGTAAATAACGATCCATCAAAGTATAGTTGGCACGACCGAAGAAAGAGAGCATGTTTTCCTTTGCTCCAAGGGTGGACTGCGTAGGAAGTGCAGTGCCTGTACCCATATTTGCTTTAATTTCCGAGATGTTCATCGTATTCGGAAAAGCAACCGATACATTCTCAACGGACTTCTTGAAACTGCTGCTCACTTCATGACCGATGAGGACATTCAGGCGATCACGTCCATCGAACAAATCCTTGTTTTCATAAGTCAGCGTATTGGCATTACGCCAGCTATTGGTCTTCTCACGCAACAGATAAGCCTGCGGTTTACCGTTATTTCCGTATTTTGAGTTAGAAACGGCATCCACTCCCCAGTATTGCTCCGTATCATCATATTTCCAGCCATAGCCGAACTCCGAACGGAACGTCCAACCCTTAAACGGTTTCCAATTGATACCGACATTATAATTCTGATTAAAAGTACCGCGCTCCTTCTCTGTGGCAAGTAAACGCTCCAACGGAGTCTTCTGAGTTGCCGTAGAGTTCTCCTCGTCATCCGTACTGGTTTGTAAAGGGTCTATCGGACGGAAAATAACCGAATTAGCTACCGTAGAATTAGCCGCATTCGATTCGTTCGTATCTGCACCGCCGCCCAAGCCTTCTACTGCGGTATGGCTCAAACGGGCATTAAAATCCAAAGAAAGCCATTTATTCAGCTCCGATTTAATTTTAGCATTAATGTTGTCCTTCTTAAAACCGGAATTCAACATGATGCTCTTCTCCTCGTTATGCGCATAGCTGACACTGTATTGCAACTCCTTACTACCACCGCTTACATTAATATTATATTGCTGTTGGTTACCGGTACGTCCAAACATCTCATCCTGATAATCGAACCCGTCCACCGAACGCCAAATGTCCATATCGCTGTAATTGCCATGTTTGCCCATATCTATCTCATTCTGATAAGCCACATAATTATAAGGGTCAAGTACTTTGGTAAGGCGGGTTACCTGCTTCACGCCGAACGAAGCTCCAAAATCCACCTGCACTTTTCCCTCTTTACCGCTTTTGGTCGTAATGATGATAACTCCGTTGGCGCCACGTGCACCATAAATAGCGGTAGAAGAGGCATCTTTCAACACATCAATGCTCTGAATCTCGGAAGGGGCGATATCGCTGATGCTCGACACAGGAAATCCATCTACAATGTACAAAGGTGAATTATCCTGCGACAACGAACCACCGCCACGAACACGTATCTTCATTTCCGCATCGGGCGAGCCCTCCGTAGTAGTAATATTCACACCTGCCAACTTTCCGGTCAAGGCCTCCACAGCGCTCGATACCGGAACTGCCGCAATATCTTCCGCCTTGACGGAAGCTACGGAACCGGTAAGGTCACGCTTGTTGACAGTACCGTAACCGATAACCACAACCTCGTCCAGCAATTCGGTATTATCTTTCAGGGTCACATTAACGGAAGGTTGTCCGGTATATTTAACCTCTTCCGTTTTATAACCGATAAAAGTAAAGACAATAACATCTGACTTCTCCACATTAGACAATGTAAAATCACCGTCAATACCCGTGATAGTGCCGTTTGTAGTACCTTTCACAATGACATTGGCTCCAATCACCGGCTCACCTGAAGTATCCTTAACGATACCGGACACCTGTTTCCCTTGAGCTAAAGCAAACAAGCAGACAAAACTTAATAGAACAACCAAGCAAGTCCTCTGGAATTTTTGATTCATAAATGTTTTTATTTTTAGTATTAGTATATTATTTAAATATCAATTCGGTGTGACATCATTTCCAAACACCATAGGAGTACCCCTTGAAATGCTCCATAGTATTAGATTCATATATATAAAATTAATAATGTATTAGATTTAAATACATCGCCTTATTGATATAATAGCGCAACAAAAGTAGCAACACATTATAATACGGATGTGGACTAATTAATGAAAAAGGTTCAAAAACTAACAGCAGCCCATAAAAAGTACCCTTTTCAACCGAACTTTTCCCTATTAAATATCCGGTAAACCGAGAAAAGTTTCAGGACATATATTTGTTTACATAGGTGTTTTATATTGATTTTCTTATTAACTTTGCGAAATATCAGTGCTTACAATACAAGATGTTTTCTATGGAAGATAATAATATGACTTTGCCATTGGAAGGTTCCGCCGATTACGAGGAAAAGACAACCGGTGCAAATACCGGTAACAGTGAGGTTGAATACAATGAAGATAATATTCGCCATTTGGACGACATGGAGCACATTCGTGTCCGTTCTGGTATGTACATAGGCCGTCTTGGCGACGGTTCGCAAAACGATGACGGTATTTACGTATTGCTGAAAGAAGTGATGGACAACAGCATCGATGAATTCAAAATGGGAGCCGGCAAACGTATTGAAGTCAATATAGAAGAAAATCTCCGCGTAAGTGTACGTGACTACGGACGGGGTATTCCGCAAGGAAAGCTGGTGGAAGCTGTCAGCAAGCTGAATACCGGCGGTAAATACGATAGTAAGGCCTTCAAAAAGAGTGTCGGTCTGAACGGTGTCGGCATCAAAGCCGTCAACGCGCTCAGTAGCCGTTTCGAGGTACGCAGCTATCGTGACGGGAAAGTACGTGCGGCAATTTTCGAGAAAGGTGTGCTGCAAAGCGATATCACACAGGACAGTACGGAAGAAAACGGAACTTACATTTTCTTTGAACCGGACAATACCCTCTTCCTCAATTACTCTTTTCAGAACCAGTTTGTAGAAACGCTGCTACGCAATTATACTTATCTTAATACAGGACTGACTTTCATCTACAACGGACAACGAATTATCTCCCGTCATGGTCTGGAGGACCTCCTGAAAGATAATATGACCAGTGAGGGACTTTATGACATCGTCCACCTGAAAGGAGAAGACATCGAAATTGCCTTTACGCATACCAATCAGTATGGAGAAGAATACTATTCTTTCGTAAACGGACAGCACACCACACAGGGCGGTACGCATCAAACGGCTTTAAAGGAGCATATTGCCCGTACCATCAAAGAGTTCTTTAATAAGAACCAGGATTATGCCGACATCCGTAACGGATTGGTAGCCGCCATTGCCATTGACGTGGAGGAGCCGATGTTCGAGAGCCAGACCAAAACGAAGTTAGGTTCTAACAATATGTGGCCTGAAGGCCCTACTGTAAACAAATATGTGGGCGACTTCATCAAAACGGAAGTGGACAATTATCTCCACAAAAACCCGTTGGTATCCGAGGTCATGTTACAAAAGATACAAGATTCCGAAAAAGAGCGTAAGGCTATTGCCGGAGTTACCAAGTTAGCCCGCGAACGAGCTAAGAAGGCCAATCTGCATAACCGCAAGTTACGCGACTGCCGCTTCCACCTGAGTGATGGAAAAGGTAAAGATCAAGAGGCCGAATCATGTATCTTCATCACCGAGGGTGATTCCGCCAGCGGTTCTATCACCAAAAGTCGCGATGTAAACACGCAAGCGGTATTCAGCCTACGCGGTAAACCTCTCAACTCCTACGGACTGACCAAGAAAGTGGTTTATGAAAACGAAGAGTTCAACCTGTTGCAAGCCGCGCTGAACATCGAAGACGGCATCGAAGGATTACGCTACAACAAAGTGATTGTTGCCACCGATGCCGATGTAGACGGTATGCACATCCGCCTGCTTATCATCACGTTCTTCCTGCAGTTCTTCCCCGACCTGATAAAGAAAGGACATGTATATATCTTGCAGACCCCGCTATTCCGTGTACGCAACAAAAAGAAAACAAACTATTGCTACACAGAGGACGAACGGGTGAAAGCGATTGAAGAGTTAGGCCCGAATCCTGAAATAACCCGATTCAAAGGTTTGGGAGAGATTTCACCGGATGAGTTCAAACATTTCATCGGTAAAGATATGCGTTTGGAACAGGTATCATTACGTAAAACAGACTTAGTAAAAGAGTTATTGGAGTTTTACATGGGAAAAAACACCATGGAACGGCAAAACTTTATCATCGACAACTTGGTTATAGAAGAAGATTTAGCATCATGAGAAGAGCAATCTTTCCGGGTACATTCGACCCGTTTACCATCGGGCACTCCTCGGTAGTGCGCCGCGCACTGACTTTCATAGACGAAATCGTCATAGGAATAGGTATCAACGAGAATAAGAATACGCATTTCCCTATCGAGAAGCGCGAAAAGATGATACGGGATTACTATCGGGACGAACCGCGCATCAAAGTACAATCATACGACTGCCTGACCATCGACTTCGCCAAGGAAGTGGATGCCAATCTGATTATACGCGGAATACGTACGGTAAAGGACTTCGAGTACGAAGAAACCATTGCCGATATAAATCGTAAACTGACAGGTATTGAAACCATCCTGCTCTTTACGGAGCCGGAGTTGACCTGCGTAAGTTCGACCACCGTACGCGAACTGTTGCAATTCGGAAAAGATATAAGCATGTTCCTGCCGGAAGGAATGGAAATGAGTGATGAAATGATTAGTGATTAGTGGTGAGTGATAAGGATAATGAAGAAAATTTTTACTATTATATTATGTATATGTACCGTAACGGTACAGGCTCAGAAAATGGGTAACGAGGCTCTTCGTAAGTTGCAAATGGCAGAGTTTGCCATAGCCAACCTCTACGTGGACTCCGTTGATGAGAATAAATTGGTGGAAGAGGCTATCATTAAGATGCTGGCGCAACTCGATCCGCACTCTACCTACAATGATGCCGAAGAAGTAAAGAAAATGAATGAACCTCTGCAAGGTAACTTCGAAGGTATCGGCGTACAGTTCCAAATGATAGAAGATACGCTGCTTGTGGTGCAACCCGTTAGCAACGGCCCTTCGGAGAAAGTGGGTATTCTTGCCGGTGACCGTATTATAGCCGTTAACGATTCCGCTATTGCCGGAGTGAAAATGAACACGGAAGATATTATGAGTCGACTGCGTGGAGCAAAAGGTTCGGAAGTTAAGTTGACAATCGTACGCCGCGGAGTAAATGAGCCTCTGTTCTTCACTGTGAAGCGGGATAAGATACCTATTCTTAGTTTGGATGCCGCATATATGATACAACCCCGGACAGGTTATATCCGTATCAACCGCTTTGGAGCAACTACTGCCGAGGAATTTCTTAAAGCCTTAAAGGAGCTACAGAAAAAGGGAATGCAAGACCTGATACTTGATTTACAAGGAAATGGCGGTGGTTATCTGAATGCCGCTATTGACCTCGCCAATGAATTCCTGCAACAAAAAGACCTTATTGTCTATACCGAAGGCAGGGCTGCGCGCCGCAGTAACTTCTATGCAAAAGGGAATGGGAAGTTTAAAGACGGCCGCCTCATCGTTTTAGTGGATGAATATTCCGCATCCGCCAGTGAAATCGTAACCGGAGCCATTCAGGATTGGGACAGAGGAGTGATTGTAGGCCGCCGCACTTTCGGCAAAGGATTGGTGCAACGTCCTATCGACCTGCCGGACGGCTCTATGATACGCCTGACCATTGCCCGTTACTATACTCCTTCCGGCCGCTGCATACAAAAGCCTTATGACAAGACTGCCAACTTGGACGGTACACTCAACGGAGAGAACAATCAGGAAAAGTATAATCAGGAATTGATAGACCGCTTTAATCATGGCGAATTAATGCATGCCGACAGCATACATTTCCCCGACTCCCTGAAATATCAGACAAAGAAATTAGCGCGTACCGTTTATGGCGGCGGCGGTATCATGCCCGACTTTTTCGTACCGATAGATACGACTCAATACACTGATTACCACCGGAACCTTGTAGCTAAAGGCGTAGTTATCAAGACAACGATGAAGTTTATAGAAAAGAATCGAAAAGAATTGCAGAACAAATACAAAAAGTTCGAGACATTCAATGATAAGTTCGAAATCAGCGATGAAGTATTGGCAAATATGCGTTCCCTTGCAGACCAGGAAAAGATTAAGTTCGATGAAAAGCAATATCAAAAGTCCCTGCCGCTCATCAAAACCCAATTAAAAGCCCTAATCGCCCGTAACCTATGGGATATGAACGAATACTTCCAAATAATGAATACCACGAACAACAGCGTACTGCAAGCTTTGAAAGTTCTAAATGAAGGAGCGTATGAGAAAGTGGTAAGGTAATCACCTTATCATTTTCCAAACAACCATTGATTCAGCCAGCGGTTTACGTAGATATTCACAATCGCACAACCCGCGCCGATAGCCGCACCGGCCAATACATCCGATGGATAATGTACGCCCTCATTCATACGGGACACTCCGACGGAGCAGGCCCACAAGGCGGAAGGAGCTATCACATACCATTTGGGATATTTTATACATAAAGAAGTGGCTAGAGCGAAAGCCGACGCAGTATGTCCCGATGGGAATGAAGGACTACTTTCATAACTATACGGATGTACCCTATCCGGGTAACGGTCATACGGACGTTCGCGGTCAACAAGATATTTCATGCCATATGTCACTACAAATGCACCCGCCACACTTGTTCCGACATATACAGCATCCTTCAATAAATCCTTATCCTTTTTAGCCCATGCCGTCAGCGCCATCGCTACCGGAACACCAATGGCTACATAGGGCTCCGAACGTGAAATAAATTTATTATAATTACGGACAAATTTATTATCCCAACTATTAACTCGATGTAATGTATTTATATCCCAATTCTGCGCAGAGAGATTTGATACAACAAAGGAAACAAAAAATACAAAAAAAATGGTTCTTTTCATAAAACCTGCCTATTAGTTTGACGCAAAGATAGCCGAAATCCTTAGAGTATTCGCAAAATTATCTTATCTTTGTTGCCACAATTTACATATTAATACAATTCACATATCTATTCATGACGTTAAATAGTTGTTGCTCTCGGCAAATTGATTGTGCGCTATGTCCTAAAACATCTCAAGGAGCATTGATATATAGCCAATATCCTAAGGGACAGCATTTCTCTGCCGAAAAGTGTACGCAAAACTGTATAATATTCATGTTGAAGGGTGAATTGCTTGTGAATAGTGAAGAATATCCCGGCACTACTTTACAAACCCGCCAATGTATTTTACAGGCTATCGGCTCTAAGGTAGAACTACTGGCGCTGACTGATGTTGAATATCTTATCTATTGGTTCACGGAACTTCCTCTCCTTTGCGAAGAACGCTACAAAGAAATACTTGAAACAGCGCATGCCCCACTGACCTATACTCCTTTGACAGTCATTCCCAAATTGGAAAGATTACTTGACGATTTAACAGAATATTTCAAGGAACAACCGGCGACATGCAGCAAGTATCTCGACATTAAATGTCAGGAAATAATTTATATCCTGAGTTGCTACTATCCGATTCAGCAAATCTCCACTTTCTTTTATCCAATCAGTACGTATACGGAAAGTTTCCACTATTTCGTCATGCAAAACTACGATAAAGTAAAAAATGTAGAAGAGTTTGCCCACCTTGGCGGATATACCACAACCACTTTCCGGCGGTTATTCAAGAACATGTATGGCGTACCTGTATACGAATGGATTCTGGATAAGAAACGTGAAGGCATCTTAAACGACCTGCAATATACCAAACAGCGTATTTCTGCAATCAGTACCCGCTATGGATTCGATTCATTATCACACTTCGCCCACTTCTGTAAAGACTCTTTTGGCGACACTCCCCGTGCCTTGCGCAAACGTGCCGCCAACGGTGAAACCATCACTATTATCTGTAAAGAACACAACAAAGAGCAAGAGGACGAGTAAAACGACCTACTTGCCCGTCAGCTTCATTATCCACCGATTACGGAATTATTTCTTTAATTCCTTGTTTAATCAAGGTATTTCCTCTATTTTTGCGAGAAATTAGTAAAACTGTATTTAAAAGAATATATTTTCTAACTATTAAATAATTTAAATTCAATCATTTATGTGGTTAAGTAATTCATCTGTAGGAAGGAAAGTGGTGATGAGCGTTACCGGTATCGCCCTTGTCCTGTTTCTGACATTTCACATGGCGATGAACCTGGTTGCATTAGTCTCGGCTAATGGCTACAACATGGTTTGTGAGTTCCTGGGAGCAAACTGGTACGCATTGGTGGCTACGGTAGGTCTGGCTGCCTTATTCATCATCCACATCATCTACGCTTTCTGGCTGACTATGCAGAACCGTAAGGCACGTGGTAGCGAACGTTATGCCGTTACGGAAAAGCCCAAGACTGTGGAATGGGCTTCTCAGAACATGCTCGTACTGGGTATCATCGTAATCGTGGGTTTGGGCCTGCACCTGGTAAACTTCTGGGCTAAAATGCAGCTTCCCGAGTTGATGCACAACATGGGCATGCATGCCGACACCCTCACGCTGGCATATGCAGCCAACGGTGTCTATCACATTCAAAACACCTTCAGCAATCCGGTATTCGTAGTGCTTTACCTCGTTTGGCTGGGCGCATTGTGGTTCCACCTCACTCACGGTTTCTGGAGCTCCATGCAGTCTTTGGGCTGGAACAACAAAGTATGGATTAACCGTTGGAAATGTATCTCCAACATCTATTCTACTATCGTTGTCCTCTGCTTCGCTCTGGTAGTTGTCGTATTCTTTGCAAAATCATTGTGCGGCGCTTGCTAAATTGTAAATTGTAAATGACTAAATTGTAAATTGCATTATGACTAAGATAGATTCTAAAATACCGGAAGGACCGGTGGCTGAGAAATGGACCAATTATAAAGCTCACCAAAAATTAGTGAACCCTGCCAACAAACGTCGTCTGGACATCATCGTAGTAGGAACCGGACTTGCCGGTGCCAGTGCTGCCGCTTCTCTGGGCGAAATGGGTTTCAGAGTATTCAACTTCTGCATCCAGGACTCTCCGCGCCGTGCACACTCCATCGCTGCACAAGGTGGTATCAATGCCGCTAAGAATTACCAAAACGACGGCGACTCTGTGTACCGTCTGTTCTACGATACAGTAAAGGGTGGCGACTACCGTGCCCGCGAAGCCAACGTTTACCGTCTGGCTGAAGTATCCAACAATATTATCGACCAATGCGTTGCGCAAGGTGTTCCTTTCGCCCGCGAATACGGCGGTACACTGGACAACCGTTCTTTCGGTGGTGCCCAGGTATCCCGTACTTTCTATGCCAAGGGTCAGACCGGACAGCAGCTGTTGCTGGGTGCATACTCTGCATTGAGCCGCCAGGTGAACGTAGGCACTGTGAAACTGTATACCCGCTACGAAATGGAAGACGTTGTCCTCATTGACGGACGTGCCCGCGGTATCATTGCAAAGAACCTCGTTACCGGTAAATTGGAACGTTTTGCCGCCCACGCTGTGGTAATCGCTACCGGTGGTTACGGCAATGCCTATTTCCTTTCTACCAATGCAATGGCATGTAACTGCTCTGCTGCAATGGCTTGCTACCGTAAAGGTGCCTGGTTTGCCAACCCTGCTTACGTACAGATTCACCCCACTTGTATCCCGGTTCACGGTGACAAGCAGTCCAAACTGACTTTGATGTCCGAATCTCTGCGTAACGATGGCCGCATTTGGGTTCCGAAGAAGCTGGAAGATGCCAAGAAACTGCAGGAAGGTACACTGCAAGGAAAAGATATTCCCGAGGAAGACCGCGACTACTACCTGGAACGCCGTTATCCGGCATTCGGTAACCTCGTTCCGCGTGACGTTGCCAGCCGCGCTGCCAAAGAACGCTGCGACAAGGGCTTCGGCGTAAACAACACCGGTCTTGCCGTATTCCTTGACTTCTCCGAAGCTATCAACCGTCTGGGTAAAGATGTCGTTGCACAACGTTACGGCAACCTCTTCGATATGTATGAAGAAATCACTGATGTCAGCCCATACGAAAACCCGATGATGATTTATCCGGCTATCCACTATACCATGGGTGGTATCTGGGTTGACTACGAACTGATGACCTCCATCAAGGGACTATTCGCCATCGGTGAATGTAACTTCTCCGACCACGGTGCAAACCGCCTCGGTGCTTCCGCCCTAATGCAAGGTCTGGCCGACGGTTACTTCGTATTGCCTTACACTATCCAGAACTATCTGGCCGACCAGATTACAGTTCCCCGTTTCTCTACCGACCTGCCCGAATTTGCAGCTGCAGAAAAGGCCGTTCAGGAGAAGATTGACTGGATGATGAACATCAAGGGTAAGAAGTCTGTAGACTCTATCCACAAGGAACTGGGCCACATCATGTGGGAATATGTAGGCATGGGACGTACGGCTGAAGGCTTGAAGGAAGGTCTGAAGAAGCTGAAAGAAGTCCGCAAGGAGTTCGAGAAAGAACTGTTCATCCCGGGCGACAAGGAAGGTATGAATGTAGAACTCGACAAGGCTATCCGTCTGTACGACTTCATCACTATGGGCGAGCTGGTTGCTTACGATGCACTGAACCGTAACGAAAGCTGCGGCGGTCACTTCCGTGAAGAATATCAGACTGAAGAAGGCGAAGCCAAGCGTGACGATGAAAACTACTTCTACGTGGCTTGCTGGGAATATCAGGGTTCTGACGAAAAGGAACCGGTATTGCTGAAAGAGCCGCTGGTTTACGAAGCAATCAAGGTACAGACTCGTAACTACAAGAGCTAATCGGGAAGTTGAACATTTAAAGAATTAAAGAAAATGGATAAAAATATATCATTTACGCTCAAGGTATGGCGCCAGAAGGGTCCGAAAGCAAAAGGCGCTTTTGAAACATACCAAATGAAAGATATTCCGGGCGACACTTCATTCCTCGAAATGCTGGATATTCTGAACGAACAGCTCATCAGTGAAGGCAAAGAACCGGTTGTATTCGACCATGACTGCCGCGAAGGTATCTGCGGTATGTGCTCTCTTTACATCAACGGACATCCGCACGGACCTGCAACAGGTGCCACCACCTGCCAGATCTATATGCGCCGCTTCAACGACGGCGACACTATCACCGTAGAGCCTTGGCGTTCTGCCGGTTTCCCGGTTATCAAAGACTTAATGGTAGACCGTACGGCATACGACAAGATTATGCAAGCCGGCGGTTACGTTAGTGTACGCACGGGCGCTCCTCAGGATGCCAACGCCATCCTGATTCCGAAGCCTATCGCCGACGAAGCTATGGATGCCGCTTCCTGTATCGGTTGCGGTGCTTGTGTAGCAGCTTGTAAAAACGGTTCCGCCATGCTGTTCGTTTCCGCCAAGGTAAGCCAGTTGAACTTGCTGCCTCAAGGTAAACCGGAAGCATTGCGTCGTGCCAAAGCCATGTTGAGCAAAATGGATGAACTCGGTTTCGGTAACTGTACAAACACTCGTGCATGTGAAGCCGAATGTCCGAAGAACATCTCTATCAGCAACATCGCACGTCTGAACCGCGACTTCATCATTGCAAAACTGAAAGACTAACCGTACTTTCTACATTTGATTAATATCACAAAGAACTCTTCTATCGGGCAACCGGTAGAGGAGTTCTTTTATTTAAGAATTAACGGAAGCAGTTTATATCCAGGCAGAAAAGCAAGTCTAAACAGAAAGAGGCTCAGAACTTTGAGCCGCAGAGAGCGATGAACTCCCAGCCTCTTTCCTTAAGCTGCGAGGAGACAATCCAAAATTCTTCTTACAGAAATTAGAGAAATGAGGCAAAGATTCAAAGCCATACTTATAACAAATCTCAGAAATCGTAAAGTCCGTATGCCGAAGTTCATAAAGAATACCTTCTTTTCTCCGTTCCTGCATCCACTCATACACAGGCTGGTGGAATACAGAAGTAAATATACGGCGGAAAGTCGTAGCCGTATATCCGCCTAATTCGGCAAATTCTTCAACAGTCTTGACCTTATCATAATTCTTAAGCACAAAATACTGAAAACTATCAGTGTATTCCGATAACGAGTGCACCAACATGGAAAGTTCATAATCCGAATAGTAATGCCACAAAATGAAAGCAAGTTCTTTCTGCTTAAATTGCAGTAACTCCCTGCAAATCTTCTCCCCGGCCAAATAAGACTTCGAAGCCTCTAAGAAGAAGCTCAGTTCGGAACAGATTTTCAACGGAAAGAAGATAAGAGGTGGAACCACGTCCTTTACGATATGCCGATAGCGTCCCTCACAAAAGGACTCCGGCCGGGAAAAACGATAGCATACACACTCAACATCCGTCATGGCAAGCACCTCGTACTTCGAACCGACAGCTTGAAGAATAAATTCACCCGCATGCAATATCACACCCGCGTATTCTTTACTATTGATAAGGGCTTCTCCCTTCAAAAGAAACATAATGATATTGTTGTCGCATCTGGGCACAATAAAGTGAAATCCCCTACTGTGAGAAGCATATAGAATGAGATTGTCCACGGCCTTGGGACATTTCAGACAGGCAGCGTTACCCGCTCCACAAGCGGAAGAGTCATACATGACAGGTAGGATGTTTGGTTTGTTTGCTTTGGCAAAAATAACCATAAACAGCCAACAAAAAAAATATTCCCCGAAAACTTTGAAAGAAGCTTTCGGGGAAAAACTAAAGTATGATGAAAATAAAACAGAACTTTTATATCAAGGTTTTATAACCCGGTGAATGTACCGGTTGCATCCGTCCATGTATCAACCTTCGGAGTAAACTTGATAGGAGTAGCGTTATTTGTCAATGTTAACGTATAACGAATGTTCTTACCCATTCCCCAGCTGCCTGTAAGGGTAACGACCTTAGTATCATTCCAGGTATATTCACTTGATTTGTCTTTCGGTGCGGCAGTGTAGGTAACATCTAAGGTCACGCCCGTTAAGTCGTCTTGAGGCATCAACATAAACAAGGCATTGCCGGAAGTCTCAAAAGCCGCAGATGCATCAGGCTCGGCAGTAGTCGGAGTAACCGATACGGGGCTGCCTGCATATTCGTATGTCACACCTGAAGCAGACGCAGCCAAATTACTCCAAGCACCTACGGTACTGCTTCCGTCAAAAGTAAAGGTAGCCTTATCCTTCGCACCTTTAATCACCAATTTCGATACGGTATAAATAAAATCGGCGACCTCTCCTTTAATTGTGAAATTCACCTGCGTTAAAAGATGTTGGAAAGGGAGAGAAATAGCCGATTCAGACTTTACTTGGTCTATGACATTGGCGGCAACCAAATCTTCTTGGTCGGCAACGGCTTTTACCGTATAGTCAAAATTCGGATAACCCGCAGCGGTAGTAATATCCAAGGTTTGTGCCGGTGAAGTAGCGAAGAATTGCAATTTACCGGAAATCGGCCAATAGTAATTTCCGGCATATTGCCATTCCGCAGACGGTTTAGTTACTTCTACATCATCCATAAAACCTGTACTCAGCTGTACGGTCGGCCCCATTACATCTGTTGTTTTATAAGCGCTTACGGTAAACGCGCTGAAATTCTCCGTAGCAGCTACCAACGCTTTTGTTCCGGTCTTCACTACTGTCCCGAATTGAATCCGGTTTGTCGTACTTCCATTCTCAAACTCTTCATTTTCGGAGCAACTTACCATTGCTGCTGCGGCTAAGGCCACCAATAAAATCTTTCTCATAACCATTTGTTTTTAGTTAATATATTAATTGCTTATCTTGTTTCTACACAATAATATCCACATTGGTTTCATCATCCCAATTGCCTATATCACCGTCAATACCGCCATTTCCATTTTCGTCCTTATCCACTTCCACCGTAATCTGTCCGTCGGGAACAGGCACTTCAATATATACTTCCCTATCAGGAGCAGGCGGTGCTTCCTCCCCCTCATCGGGAGCCGCAGTCTCTATCAGGTCTTCGATATCAACCTGCACCTCTTGTACCTGTTTATCCACCTTGATAATCCTAATGGTCAGCACCACCGGGTTATCGGCACGTGTATCGGCACTTTTCGGAAGCATGAAATGCGAGAAATGTCCCCATAACACTCCATTTTTACAATCAGTCTCCACACAAACGGGAGCTTCCGCGGGTATGCACATTCTTTTACCAAGAAAATAACCGCCATTCAATCCGCTAACATGACACACAATAGCCGAAATATTTTCCACACCATCCACTTTGATGGCAAACGAATAACTGCTTACCACTCGTTCCGGTTTCAAATTCATCACAATAGCCGTTTCACTCTTCACTATCTCCACATCATCCAACGCCACAACATAAAAATCATCCGGTGACCAAACCATATCCTCCCCGACATCCATACCAATGCACTGTTCCGTATACGCTTTGATAGTCTCGTAACTTTCATCGTTCTCTATACAGACACTTTCCGTATTATAATTGTAAACTACCACCACATAATTGCCGGGCAGCACTTTCATTTCTCCTCCGGCAGTCGGCAGATAACCCTCTACTTTCCGTCCTTCGGTGTCTTTCGGATAAAATATTACCCGCATGGTCTTCGGCAAGTTCTCCGCCGCATCCGCCCAATCCAATACTATCCGTACACCGCTGACAGGATAATCATCCAGAACCTCCCTAAAACCACATCCCGACAGCATTGTCAACAGACAGGACAGAAGCATGAGCGCACTATATCTGATACCGCCTACCACTTTCATTGTCCTGCCGTTATACGCCACACCAAAGACACTTTCGCCTTTGTAGGGCCGATGAAATGATAGTGCCCGCCATTAGTCCAGACCAAATCTCCTTTATAAGAGGTATATTTACGATACCCGGTTGCTAAACAGCCTATTCCCAAACTACACTCGATGGCAAGATGCCCGGTCAGTCGGCGCGCATATCCGTAAGTCAACCCCGAAGCCGTATAATACCTGCCACGAATGCCATTCTCCTCTTTCAGTTGAAAGTCATATACACCACCTTCGGTATATATACCTAAGAAATGCCCCGTCAGCCTATCACGCATCTTTCTGTCACCCAACCAATAGCGTGCTTCCATACCTCCCGAAAGAAGTTGATAGCAGAAGTCATGTCGGCTGTTCAACCACCACGGGCATTTATATTCAGTATTCAAAGACCACCTCTTTCCTATCGAAAGCTCTACCTCTATATTAGGAACCAAAGCCAAATCGTATAATATATTATTCTTCAGAGCCACGATAACCCTACGCGATGAATCCGCTCTTCCCTCTTTCTCCATCAACACAGCCGGAACAAGCACTCCGGCATCAATATATGCCATCGGCAATATCCGCTCCGGCACCCGCATCGCAGCGACGGGAAGCTCCTCAGGCTTTATCGTATATCTGCCTATCCGTGGAAAAACAAACTGCAATAAATATGTATAGGCCTTGCCGCCGTTCAAATAGCGCAATAGTTCCGCCAATCTGTCAAAACTTCCATAATGATATCGAATCAGCATCAACACCTCTTCCTTATCCGGCACATTCTCATCGGCAATCACCCACCGATAAACCTCTCCCCACTCGCCCGGCACCATAACCGGTTCCCGTACTGCATTACTTACAACTTTCAAAGTATCAGCCCGCGCAAACACTCTTCCCACCGGTAAAAAAAAGAGCATGATAAGAATAACTATATTGATACGGTTCACCATAACTTTGCGTTGTATAAAGCCAAAAGTAAAGCATTAAAATTAAAGAAAATATAGAAAGGCCAGTTCATTGAACACGCTGGAAGGTTCTATGAAACGATTGGAAACTTTTTGCAACTTATGTACCCCCCGATACAGGCAAACGTTCGGAATATTCCACGAAGGGTAAAAGCAACAGGCGCCGCCTATCGGATTGTTATCATATAGTCAGTATATATACTCTATTTAAGTCAAGATGTCCAAGCGTGTACGAAAACAGTAAATATTCGTAAAAGAAAACTAAAAGAAATTCAGGAAAAGAGTAAATGTTTGGAAGATATATGAAGAAACCATACATTTGTCATGTGATTTTTTTCATAGTATTAGATTTAAGGTTAACAAAGGTTGGAGTACAGCGGTACTCCTTTTTTTATGCCAATAAGTGATACATCCCTCCGACCAGCGTCTTTACCACTCCTTTCATCTCCAGTTCAAAAAGCAGCGCACTCATACGGTTCACAGGTATATCCGCTTCTACTACAAGCGCATTGATATGCAAATCTCCTTGACGAGCCAGTATACGCACTATCGTCCCCTCTTCGTCCGTCAATTCCGGAAACAGATTGCGCTGAATACCCTCCGCCTTGGATGACGGCTCCGTACCGCCCCACCCCATTGTTTTTACAAATTCCCCGGCAGTTTGCACAAGCGCCGCCTTATTATCCCGTATCAACCGGTTACAGCCGATGGAAGCGGCATCCGTCACCCGTCCGGGTACGGCAAAGCAATCGCGATGGTAACCGTCGGCTAAATCCGCCGTAATCAAAGAACCGCCTTTAGCGGCGGATTCCACTACAATCGTCGCGTCGCACATACCTGCCACAATGCGGTTACGGCTGACGAAGTTATGCTTCATCCGCTTCAGTTTTCGTGCAACG